>Ga0114977_10001133_pt1 | contig 17484 bp, 9 predicted proteins | sample S_130805_MF_Meta_FD_87026 | JGI IMG/M metagenome (GOLD analysis project Ga0114977, IMG submission 87026) | Freshwater microbial communities from Lake Simoncouche, Canada to study carbon cycling - S_130805_MF_MetaG | ecosystem: Environmental > Aquatic > Freshwater > Lake | place: Lake...
GCGGTCCTCCCGGGCCGCGAACACGAGCGCAGCGAGGCGTCAGGTGCGCGTGGAATGCGCGGACAGAGTCTCACGCAAAGAACAAAAGCGCAAAGAGTTGGAGGGATCGATACTGATATTACTTGTGGGGGGCCTCATGGGTTTTTCCCAATCATCGACCGTAAAGCCATCGAATCCAAGCGCGTTCCCCTATCCGTTTGAGGCTCATGGCTACATTCATTACGGGTGGGAATCGGTGTCGTAGGATATGGATCATTTTGGCAACCTCTTTCGCAGTTTGCTCCCCATGTAAACTGCTTGGCATGCTACATTTCGTCTGTGTTGCGAGCCACATGAGGCTTGGTTCTTCAAACCGAAAGAAGTCCTCCTTTGTTTTAATGCAAGGGCCATTATCATGCTTCTCGAAGTCTTCTTGAAACGAGACGCCCAATCGATCTTCAAGCCATGGGATTTGTGTGAGATAAGGCTCGATAATTGGATTGGTCATTTCGGAGTGAAAGCGGAAGGGAGTATCTGGCATTTCGGCAAGGGCAAGGGTTAATTGGATGTGTTGCCAAATCGCTAGTTCCCGGATCCATGTCTCTTCTTGCCCGAACGATTTGTATGCATAGAGCATACGGACCGCATTTAGTCCGATCGAATCATTGCTCCTGCGAATTGAATTAGAGTCAATGGATATTCCAATCTGATTGCAGAAGTCTTGGACGACGCATCCGTCTTGGAAATCCTTAGGGGCAAATTTTCTCAGTATCACATTCTCATTTCCGAAATGTGCGTCTAGAGTTTCAATTGTCTTTTGGTAATCGATTTTCGTTGGGTCATTAGGCTTGATCAGAGGAGGGGCGGTTCCCCGAGTATCGCGCTGAAGGAAAACGGTTCTATCTTTCATAATCTGTTGGAAATTACTTTCCAGGAATCCTTTCCACGGGCGTATGTAGGCGATGACTTGAGCTTTTGTTTGCTCGGTTGATAGCAGTTCTATAAATTGCTTGATCTGGCCCTCGTCCCAAACCCAACTATCCTCACCCGAGAGAATGAGAGTACGGTGTTGCAGGCTAGCGCGTTTTAATTGGTGGGTAAGAAGTCGTTGATATCGGACTTGTAGTTTACGAGCATACTGGACGTTTTCCACATTCCTTCGCCATAGGTGAAATGGCGGTTTTTCCTTGGAGTACAGGGTCCAAAGCATGCGTGATCCGTTCACTTCACCCGCGCTGAAATACGAAAACCTCGGATCCTTGAGACCGAAGTAGAGGGTGTCTTGAATGGACGAGGTGCCTGTTTTTGGCATCCCTATGTGGAGCACGCAGCGGTTCATGTTCGCTCTGATTAAATCTTCTTAAAGGACGCCTATCCCCAAGCCCAATTACTAAGTCCGATTACCTAGCAAGCACATCGGTAGAAGCAAAGCAAGCGATTTGAATACTTCCAATTGCCGAAGAGCCCGAGTGCGATTCTTGGGAGCATGAGAATAGGTGAAAGGGAAATTAGCAAGGGGAATATATCCACCGAAGGATCGAGGCCTTGGCCTAGCTTTTTAGCTAGTGAGGAAAAATAGTGGCCAATGAGCTTGCGATTCGGGCCTGTTTTCGGGTCCATGCTCGTGCTCGGATGATGCCAACAGTATAGTTGCATTCAGAGGTATGTCCTGTACTGAACGAATACAACAGTACTACAGTCTGTTTTCGATTACGAGCACGAGCACCGTTTCACTGAGCACGAGCACGGCGCTGCAAAACCGATACAAATCAAAACCAGCCACGAAAATTCCTGCGGATGCCTCAGGGGTATGCGGATGCATGGTGCTTTTCCATTGTCTTCGTACGTCTTGGTTGCCCCTTTGATAATCAGATTGGCTGTTGCTTTCAGAGAAACAAGGTACTAGCAACTAAGCTCAAACGCTAGACGGTGGGGAGAAGGATCAAAGGTTCGGTAATTGTGGCTCACGCAAAGAGGCCACGACGTCAAAAAGCCACGACGTAAAGAAGATTTCGATGGAGAAGGGTTTTTGCATGCGCCGTAGGAGGCGATTTGTGGGGCGACATATTGTGGAGCATTGAATTGTAGGAGGTTGAATTGTAGGGCGGTCCTCCTGGGCCGCCGCCACGACGAGCGCAGCGAGGCGTCATGTTGCATTACGCAGGTGCGTGGAAACTTGCGGGGACATCGCACCCGTAGACTCGCACAAAAACCGACTGGGATGCTTTGATTACCAAGCTGAACGCAGTTCGTAGACTTGAAGCTTCTCTACTTTGGCTGCGCCACCTCGAGTTTCAAAAAAGATTCGTCGGTTCTCTGGGTTGGTGTTAAATGGCATCGGTACATAGCAATGTCCGTCGCTGGCGAAGACTTCTAGTCCGGTTCGGTCACAGTAGATGGTCAGTCGGAGTTTGCCATCACGAAGCGGCGCTGCGGCTCGCTGCCCGTTGACGCTGATCTCCTGCTTGCGCGGCTCGTAGATGATCATTGCATCTCGGATATTGAAGACGATTTCTTCGGCTTCTCCCGGTTCGATTTCCGCACGCAACTCCAGCAATTCTAAGTTTATCGCATCGAGTGGATTGCGATCTCCCGGTTTGACTTCCAAACGCTCAAAGGTCGCCGTCTTAGCTCGCAGCGATTCGAGTTCCTTGACTGGGGTAAATGTCAAGCGTGGTCCATCGGAGGTGCGCTGAAGCTTGAGCTCTAATGGGATTGTCATCGACTGATTGAAGCTCATGCCTGGTGTGGGTGTCTGGAACCAACCGATCTGAATGCGACGTCCGTCCGTCGTGGGGATGTCGCTAAAAGTCTGCGGAGCGTAGAAGCCTCGACCGCGATGCCCGGGTAACTTTGTTTGCTCCGCCTTAAAGTTCAGTCCATCGAAAGTGCCGATCGCATACTCGGTATTTGCACCTAGCAGTACCCATTTCTTTTCGGATGAGTTGTTATCGATCGGAAGTTCAAAGAAGTCAGGGCACTCGAATAAATATCCACTGCCGGGTATTCCTTCAGTGATACTTGCGAGTTTCCAATCGCGAAGGTTCGGGGAGTTAAAGAAGTGAATGGTATGCTTTCCTTGTAATTCGACGTACAAGACCATCACCCAATGTTTGGTAGGTTCGTGCCACAAGACTTTTGGATCCCGGTTGCCTCCAGTGATTTGTGGCAAAACTGGGTTACCAGAATACTTGGTAAAGTTTCGTCCGTCGGTGCTGTAAGCGATCCCTTGAACGGTGGGGTTCCCGGCTGCGGTGTAGATGAGCACCATGGGAGGTTTACCGTCTTTGCCAAAACCGCTTGTGTTGTCCCAATCGATCACGGCGCTTCCGCTAAACATCGGGCCCATGGCATCGGGGAGTAGTTTGTCTCCTAGTTCTTCCCAGTGAACCAAATCTTTGCTCACTGCATGGCCCCAGTGCATATTCCCCCATCCCCATCCATAAGGATTGTGTTGGAAGAACAAATGGTATTCGCCATTGAAGTACACCATACCGTTAGGATCGTTGTTCCAACCTCGTTGGGGCGAGAAATGGAATTGACCTCGGAGTGGTTCACGGTAAAGGTTTGCTGCATCTTTTAATGTATCGCTGAGTTCGATACTGCTGAGGGATTGGGAGTCTGCCCTGAGTTTGTCGACCCGGAGGGTGAGGGTTTTGTCTTGCCAAGCGGAAAGATCCATCGTTGCCCACCAATCAGGGGTGTCATCCGCTAATTCGATGTCATTGCGCACGAGGACTTGACCGTCGACGAGTAGCGTCACGACTCGCTTTGCTGCGCCGTTCTTGATAGGAATATGGAGGTAGCGAGAGCTGGCCCGTAGCACACGTTCGGCGTCTTTGATCGACCCAGAGGGCTTGGTGTCAGTCTGGACGATATGATCGATGTTGATATGTCCCCAACCCCCTTTCGCATCATCGACGATCCGGATCACACCTGACTTTCCTGCGAACTCGGAGACATCCCAACTATCTATGTCAAGCGCTTCGCTACCACCTGCTTTATCATTGGGGCCCGTGGAACTACGCACGACCTTTGAGTCAACGAGCAATTCAATGGAAAGCTTCTCGGGATTCCTTCCTCCTCCGATCAAAAAAGCGATGTGCTTTCGTTCGATGCGAAACCTAGGAGATGTGAGTGAGCCGGTCGAATCGTCTCCTTTGAAAAAGGAGTTTACGAGACCTTTGCCTCTGTAACCCTCGACATTCATTTGCCCTGGTAGAGTCCCTTTTGCGGGTCCTTGGCCAAAGGCCTCGCCGGTGACGATCCACGGTTCGTAGGTGTCCTTTTCGAAATCGGCGATGAGAATGTCATCAGCGGCGAATCCGGCGGGAAGAAGTGACACAGATAGTAACGCGGTGAATAACGCGATGATGTTGTATTGCATAGTGTCAAGGCTTGTCTTCAGGTCCGGTTTGAAACGGAGTACGTGCTAAACGGAGCACGGTTAAAACGGAGCACGGTTAAAACGGAGCACGGTTAAAACGGAGCACAGGTAAAACGGGCACGGGTAAAACGGGCACGGGCTGATTTGGTTAGTTGCAAGTAAACCTAGCCGAAGCGTCAAACTCACGCAACGCAGGGTTGGCTACGAATCGGCGTTGATCTATGGGAATTCAAGGTTGGAGGTTATTACCCCAGAGGTTCCCATTTGCAAATCGCGGAGGCTTCGGTTGGCAAAAGACGATCGCCGTAATTAAAGTGGGGGCGACGAGAGCGTTTCTCGATCTGCTTTTTCCTTTGCAAACTTGAAAACAAATCGAAATACATCATGCGTAAACATTGGATTTTGGCGGCTTGCCTTGCGCTCGTTGTCGGTAATACACCTGCCTTTCCACAGGATACCGATGAGCCGAAGGATGAGGCACCGGGAATCAATTCCGGATTGGTATCCGCGATGAAGTTCCGGGGGCTTGGGCCGGCCTTTATGTCGGGCCGCATCGGAGACATTGCAGTCGATCCGGTGAATCGTTCGATATGGTACGTGGTTGCATCCTCCGGCGGTGTTTGGAAAACCGAGAATGCGGGTGTGACATTCAAACCAATTTTTGAGGGGCAAGGCTCTTACTCGATCGGTTGTGTCACGATATGCCCACACGATCGTCACACCATTTGGGTTGGAACCGGTGAGAACAATTCGCAGCGCAGCGTCGGTTATGGCGATGGGTTGTACAAGTCCACCGATGGTGGGCAGTCGTTCAAGCGAGTGGGATTGGAGAACAGCGAGCACATCGGGATGATCGCCGTGCATCCGCAGGATCCGAATATTGTGTTCGTCGCAGCCCAGGGGCCGTTGTGGAAGGACGGTGGAGACCGCGGGTTGTACAAGACGACCGACGGCGGAAAGACTTGGACGAGCATTCTCAACATCAGTCCGATGACAGGGATCAATGAAGTACACATCGATCCGAGCAATCCAGATATTCTTTACGCGAGCTCTTACCAACGTCGTCGTCACGAGTGGGTTTTGATCGACGGTGGACCTGAGTCGACGATTCATAAGTCCACCGACGGCGGAGCGACTTGGAGGAAAATCGGTCGCGGCTTGCCAGATTCCGACAAAGGCAAGATCGGCTTAGACATCTCGCCGGTAAATCCCGAAGTGGTTTTTGCGATCGTCGAAGCTGCCGAGGACAAGGGTGGATTCTTCCGCAGTATCAATCGAGGTGAGACATGGGAGAAGATGAGCAGCTACGTATCGAATGGCCCTCAGTACTACAATGAAATCGTCTGCTGTCCGCATAATGTGAACCGAATTTACTCGCTCGATACGATGATGATGGTCAGCGAAGATGGCGGCAAGACATTCGTGAATCTTGGTGAAGAGGACAAGCACGTCGACAACCATGCATTGGTGATCGATCCTGAGAATGAGCAACACTTGATCATCGGTTGCGATGGTGGTTTATATGAAACTTGGGATCGCGGTAAGACCTACGATTACAAAGCCAATTTGCCGATCACACAGTTCTACAAAGTTGCCGTATCGAACGACAAGCCATTCTACAACGTTTATGGTGGAACTCAGGATAACGCCACGCAAGGAGGCCCTTCTCGCACGAACAACGAGCATGGCATTCGCAATAGCGATTGGTTTGTGACGGTCTTTGGGGATGGATTTGAGCCAGCGGTCGATCCGAATGATCCTGATACCATCTATTCTCAATGGCAATATGGTGGGTTGGTCCGTTACAACCGTAAAACGGGAGAGGCGGTTGATATCAAACCGCAGGAATCAAAAGAAGGCCCGGCGTTGCGATGGAACTGGGATTCGCCATTGTTGATTTCTCCACATGATCCGAAACGCCTGTACTACGCTTCGCAGATGCTATTTCGCAGCGACGACCGGGGGGATAATTGGACCGCTATCAGTCCCGATTTGACAAGGCAAATCGATCGAAATCAACTCAAGGTGATGGGGCGAGTATGGGGAGTTGATGCGGTGGCGAAAAATTCGTCGACATCGCTTTACGGCAATATAGTCGCGCTCGATGAATCGACCCGAGCACAGGGGCTGATCTATGTCGGTACCGATGAAGGTCTCGTTCAGATCACCGAAGATGGAGGCGCTACATGGCGCAAGGTCGATCGCTTTGGAACGCTCGATGTGCCTGAATTTGGATACATCAATGACATCGAAGCCGACTTGTTTGACCCTAACATCGTTTATGTTGTTGTGAACAATCACAAGCGAGGGGATTTCAAGCCATACATTCTCAAGTCGAGCGACCGAGGAAAGAATTGGCAAGTCATCACCGGTGACCTTCCTGAGCGAGGGAGTGTGTACACACTCAAGCAAGATCATGTGAACCCTAACCTCATGTTCTGCGGTACCGAGTTCGGTTGCTATTTTACCGTCGATGGTGGGGAGAAGTGGATTGCACTCAAGTCGGGGCTCCCAACGATTATGGTTCGAGATATCGACATACAACGACGAGAGAACGATTTGGTTTTGGCGACATTCGGACGTGGATTTTACATCCTTGATGATTATTCCCCGTTGAGGAACATCAAGCCTGAGTTGCTCGAGTCGAACACGATGTTCCCGATCAAAAAGGGGCTTATGTTTCAGACCGTCAATCCGATGGGAGTCTCGGGGCGTGGTTTTCAAGGAGCGAACTTCTTTACCGCACCGAATCCTGAGTATGGTGTGACTTTTACTTTCCATTTGAAGGAAGAGCTGAAAAGCAAGAAGTCCAAGCGTGAGAAAAGCGATCGAGAGGGAGCCAAGTCCGGGAAAGACACCCCCTACCCTTCTTGGGACGATTTGAAGAATGAGGATCGAGAAGTTGCACCATCGCGTTGGTTGACGATCCGTGACATGGCTGGAACGGTGGTGCGGAAGATCCCAACATCGACAGAGCGTGGGATGGTCCGTGCGAATTGGGATTATCGCCATGCGGGGCCAAGTGGTGGGAGTCGTCGACGCCGAGCCTCAGGAACCGGCCCTGTCGCGGTACCTGGCAAATATACAGTTGAAGTCTCGCAGATGATCGACGGTGAGATCACCGAGGTGATTCCCAAGACGGAGTTCGAAATTGAACCGTTGACTTTCGGTGATACCACGGAGATCAATCGAACCGCTATTCGGGACTTTGCAAAGCAGGTTTACAAGCTTGCCAATGCCGTCAATGCAGCGACCGAGCTTACCAATGAAGCGATCGAACGATTAGAAGCGATTGAGAGTTTGACCAAGTCGGCGGCGGAAGTGGACCCGAGTTTATGGAAAGAGATTCGCGCCATGCAGCTTCGGCTGATCGACGTGCAGCAAATTTTCACCGGGGATCCAACCCGTACGAAGCGCAACGAAAGTGCGATGCCAGGGCTGCTAAGCAGGTTGTCGAATGCGATGATGGGCGCTTTGGGGAGTACCACAGGTCCAACGGGAACCCATCGTCGTCAGTATGATATCGCAGGTCAAGAATTTGAAACTGCACTCGGGGAATTGAACAAGTTGCTCGGGACGGAGATTCCCGCGATGCTTGGCCGCTTCGATGCCTTGGGTGCACCTTGGACACCAGGCCGACCGATCCCGAATTGGCGATGATCGATCGAAATTGCTCCATTGCGTTGTGTACCGGAAAAAGCGATGATTGCCGTTAGGGGGATAGTCCTTCGTAACGCATAGTAGGTAACCCTGCACAATCTTGGAGAAGCCGCGGATGGCCCTTTTACCACATCCATCGATGACCCTTGTTAGGTGGGTGCTATTGTCCTTGGTGGTTCGTTTGGTTCTTTCCGTCACGGTTGTTGCGGCTCCCCCAACCGGGGTAGCCCCCTTCTTGGCGGAAAATTGCAAACAGTGCCACAACGCCACGGATATGGCTGGCGGATTAGATATTGATGCATTGGATTGGGCGGTCGACTCGCAAGAGAACCGACAGCGTTGGATTCGAATCCATGATAGGGTGGTTCGAGGAGAGATGCCGCCGGAGTCTGCGCTCAAGGATACGGAAATTGGACCCATCGCACAGACGCTGAAAAACGCGCTGCATACTGAAATCTCGGAGCTACAGGATCGCGATGGTAGGACATCGTTCCGGCGGTTGAATCGCCGCGAATTCGAGAATAGCCTTCATGATCTGCTTGGGATCGATACTCCGCTTCAACACCTATTGCCCGAGGATGGCAGGTCAAGTGGCTATGATACTGTTGCGGAAGGACTTCGTATCTCGGGTTTACAATTGGAGAAGTACCTTGAGGTCATCGAGGTTGCGCTCGACGATTGCGTTCGGTTGACCGACGCTCCCGAGGTGTTTCAAAAGCGTTTGCGATACCACGATGAAAAAGGTGTGCGAGAGAATCTCGGTAAAGCCGAGGGGTTTGTTGACCCTGTTTCGGGGGAGAAGCATCGGCAGTTGTTTCGCGAAACCGATGATGCAATCGTCTTTATCAGCCATGGATATTCGCCGGACGACCTGAGACAATTTAGCCCGTCGGCGAATGGACTCTATCGGATTCGAGCATCGGCGTATGCAGTGGATACTCGCCAAGAAACCGTCGCGCTGAAGGTGTACTCTAGCGATTGGAAGACCAGTCGCATGCTAGGTTATTTTGAGCTTCGGGAAGGAGTACCGCGCGTCGTGGAATTCACCACACGGCTAACCTCCAACGATCATCTTCGATTCGCCGGGTATGGGATCGGTATCGACTCGCAAGGCAAGAGTGTATGGAACGTCGAGACCATCAAGGATTGGAAAGTTCCTGGAATGGCACTCCAGTGGGTCGAGATCGAAGGGCCACTGGTGGAACAGTGGCCACCTGAAAGCGTATCGCTTGTGTTCGGTGATTCATCGGTGCGCAAACTCAAGCAGCGAGGTCCTTGGACGAAGAACGGTCATGTCGCTTACGAATTAGTACCGGAGAATCCAAAGTCCGAATCCCAAGATGCGCTTTATCGATTCGCGCAGCGGGCTTTTCGCAGACCGATCCAGGATGGAGAAGCCGATCGCTTTATCGCTTTGGCGCACTCCGAATTGGATGCGGGGCGTACGTATGAGCAAGCGATGCGAGTGGCTATACGAAGCATCCTGATCTCACCCAAATTCTTGATGCTCGAGGAGACCCCTGCCAAGCTTGACGATTATGCGCTGGCTTCTCGGCTTTCGTACTGCTTTTGGAGCAGTCCCCCGGACGATGAACTCTTGGGTCTGGCCAAGAGCGGTAAGCTCTCCGAGGCCGATGTTTTGCGGGCTCAAGTGGATCGACTTTTAGATTCCCCACGCAGTCAAGAATTTATTGCTTCGTTTGCAGGACAATGGCTCGACCTATTTCAAATCGATGCAACCACACCTGATGCGAAACTGTATCCCGAGTACGACGATCTGCTAAGGGATTCCATGGTTGCAGAGACTCAAGCGTTTTTGCGGGAGCTATTGCAGAAGAATCTGCCTATCAGTGCAATTATCGATTCGGACTTCGTTATGATCGATAGACGACTGGCCGAGCACTATGGGTTGCTCGATGAGTTTCATCAAAGCGATTCGAAACTCTATGGCGAAGAGATACGCCGGGTGCAACTGCCACAAGACTCTCCACGCGGGGGGATCATGACCCATGCATCGGTTCTCAAAGTTACAGCCAATGGTACGGTAACCTCTCCTGTACTTCGCGGTGCTTGGATACTAAGGCGATTGATAGGTCGTCCGCCCTCTCCCCCTCCACCGGTCAATGCGATCGAACCAGATACGCGCGGAGCGACTACGATTCGCGAGCAGTTGTCCAAGCATCGCGATTCGGAGACTTGCAATCGTTGCCATCGAGAAATCGATCCTCCTGGATTTGCGTTAGAAAGTTTCGATGTGATCGGAGGGTTTCGGGAGAAATATCGATCGGTTGGCGAAGGCACACCGCCTACTTCTAAACTGCACGGTAGAGATATTTGGGAATACAAGCTTGGGAAGCCGGTCGATTCAAGTGGCCAGACTTCCGATGGAATGGCATTTTCGAACATTCAGAGCTATCGAAGCATCCTGTTGCGTGATCAAACCCAGATTTCTAGGTCGCTAGTCGAGCAGTTTGCTACCTATGCTACTGGGGCGGCAATCAGTTTTGCAGATCGAGAGCAAGTGGATCGAATCGTTGCCGATATTCAGGCAAACGGAGGGGGGATCCGCACTCTGGTCCATTCAGTAGTTGCGAGCAAGCTATTTACCAACAAGTAGTCCCTTCGATCCAAACTGCCGATTGATTTGAAATGCCCATCGAACCGAACTGCCCATCGAACCGATAGTCCCTAAGAGACACATTGAAAGAGTAAATGATGAACTATCCCAAAGGTGTATTTAGGGCCGATCGGCGAACGTTCTTGCGAGCCAGTGGAGTAGGGTTAGCGTTGCCCATCCTCGATGCGTTTCTGCCTAATGGTGTTCGTGCCGCACAGGAGAAAATTCCGCAGCGATTGGTCTGTATTTGCACGACGCTTGGACTGCATGCACCGTTTCTTTTTCCGGAATCTGGTGGTACTGATTTTGAGTCGACACCCTATTTGAAGATACTCGATTCTCATCGTGGTGATTTAACGTTAATCAACGGGATATCCCATCCGGATCAGTCGGGGGCGGATGGTCATTCATCCGCGATGACATGGTTAACCGCAGCGCGTCATCCTGGTCTTGCGGGCTTCAAAAACTCGATCTCCATCGACCAATTGCTCGCTTCGAAAATCGGATTAGAGACACGTTTTCCATCGCTGCAACTGAGCACGGATGGATCGAGTCAATCGTATACATCAAGTGGGATCATGATTCCAGGCGAGCAATCACCGTCACGAATGTTCACCAAGCTCTTTCTTGAAGGAACTGCTGAAGCGAAAGACGCTCAGATTCAGAAGTTGCGTGAAGGCAAGAGTATCATGGATACGGTCCGAGATGAAACACGGCAATTCCGGAACCAGATCGGTAAAGAGGACCGCAAGAAGCTTGAAGAGTACTTGCATTCTGTTCGTGAAATGGAGCAGAGGTTGTCATCAGCAGAAGCTTGGGTGCACAAGCCAAAACCCAAGGTCGACGCTGAAGTCCCTCAGGACATTAAGGAAAACAAGGACTTGATCGGCCAAATGCAATTGCTGTTCGAGTTGATCCCACTGGCCTTGCAAACCGATTCCACACGATTGATCACAGTCATGGTCCAAGGCCGAAATGATGTACCGCCGATTCCTGGAGTCAGTATCGATCACCACAACTTGTCGCACCATGGTCAAGATTCGCAGAAAATTCAGCAATTGCGGTTGATCGAAGAGGCTCAAATGCACGCCTTTGACAAGTTGCTTGCCGCATTGAGTCGTAAGCAGGAGGGGGCATCGCGACTTTTAGATAGTACCTCCGTGGTCTTCGGAAGCAATTTAGGAAATGCCAATTCGCACGATACGAAAAACATCCCACTGCTGCTTGCAGGTGGTAAATTTCGACACGGTCAGCATTTGATTTTGGATCGCGAAAAGAACACCCCATTTTGCAATCTGTTTGTGCAGGTCGCACAGCAGATGGGGCACGAGATCGAGCAATTCGGTAGCAGTTCCGGTAGCGGTGTCCAAGGACTCGAGTATCGTTCAACCTGATATTCAGGACTCGATGCTCGATTTGCTTCCAAGCAACACCATATTGCCGATCAGTAAGGTACTGATGTTTCAGACGGTCAGACCGATGGTTCGCTTAGGTTGTCTCGCTCAATATGCGAATGAACGTCCGAGGAGACGCTCGCATTGGATTACGCAAGGATTTCATTGACGAGTTTGCCGTGGACATCGGTCAATCGGAAGTCGCGACCTTGGGCTCGGAATGTGAGTCGTTCGTGGTCGAAGCCCAGGCAATGAAGCAACGTTGCTTGGATGTCATGCACATGCACTGGCTTGTCGATGATGTTGTATCCAAGTTCATCGGTAGCTCCGTGGGTGATTCCGGGTTTGATACCGCCACCTGCAAGCCACATGCTGTAGGCCTTTGGATGGTGGTCGCGACCGCGCGAGCGGCCGAGGGCTGCGTTGCTTTCAACCATGGGAGTTCGACCGAATTCGCCACCCCAGACTACTAGGGTCTCGTCGAGCAAGCCTCGTTCTTTGAGGTCGGTAACCAACGCTGCGCTCGCTTGATCGGTTGTTTTGCAGTTGCCACGGTGGTTTCCAGCGACATCGCTATGAGCATCCCAACCTTCATGGAAGATATTCACGAAACGTACCCCTCGTTCGATCATGCGACGTGCAAGCAGGCAAGCTCGTGCGAAGGATGGGGTGGCGGGATCGCATCCGTAGAGATCTAACGTCGCCTTCGATTCGCTGCGCAGGTCCATAAGCTCCGGTGCAGAGGATTGCATTCGGAAGGCCATTTCATAGTTTGCGAGTCTCGTAGTGATTTCAGGGTCGCCTGATTCTTCGAGTTGCATACGGCTGAGGTTGTTAACAAGGTCGATCGTCTCTCGTTGGAGAGTTTGGTCAATCCCTACAGGGTTGGTAACATTCAGGATCGGATCACCTTGGTTGCGAAATCTCACTCCGGTGTAAATGCTTGGTAAGAAGCCGCTTGACCATAGGCCGGTACCTCCACTGATACCACTACCGGTGCTAAGAACAACAAAGGCAGGAAGATCTTTTGTTTCGCACCCCAGTCCGTACGTGACCCACGATCCGAAACTCGGACGCCCTGGTACGGCAAAACCTGTTTGAAAGAAGGTTTGAGCTGGGGCGTGATTGAATTGATCGGTGTGGCAAGAGCGAATCAAGCAAATGTCATCGGTGATTTTGGAAAGGTAGGGTAAGGCCTCTGAAATTTCCATCCCCGATTGTCCGTGTCGAGCGAACTTGAACTGCGGACCCATCACAGCAGCATCCGAGCGAATAAACGCGAGACGTTGGCCTTCGGTGACCGAAGCTGGAAGGGGTTTGCCGTCCATTTCCGTCAGTGCTGGCTTGTTGTCAAAGAGCTCTAGGTGGCTTGGAGCACCCGCCATGAACAAGTGGATGACAGCTTTGGCTTTGCCGGGAAAATGTGGAGGGCGAGGAGCTAACGGATCAACGTAGCTACTCGCTTGAGGTGTAGGAGGTGCGGCTTGAAGTTCGTTGGCGAGCAAACCCGCGAGGGCTAGCTTTCCGGTACCGATTCCGCAATCGCGAAAGAAATGGCGGCGGGTGACTTCGAGGCACGAGCGTTCAATAGGTTTCATAACGTGGTTTGCCTTGTTTATCGTTTTGTGACGAATTCGTCCATGTTCATCAAAGCGCGTCCGACGAGGGTCCAAGCTGCACAAGAGATACTTGTTTCAGACGGTTCCCCAACCGCGAGCGCTTTTGCAGATTCGGGAGCAGCGGTAAACCGCTGGACTTGTTTTTGATAGAAGTCGAGTACTGCGGTGATTTCATTGTTGGTTGCGGGGCGCGAGAAGCATCGGATGAACGCTTGATTGATCCTCTGTTCAGGGGATCCTTCATAGTGCATTAGATGTTTGCCGAGTGCTTGGGCCGCCTCCATGATGATTACATCGTTAAGCATGGTCAACGCTTGCAGAGGTGTATTGGATTTGTCGCGACGAACGATACATGCTTCGCCCGAAGGTGCATCGAAGGTGTTCGCAAAAGCAAATGGAGCTGTTCGTTTTGTAAAAGTGTATAGGCTTCGGCGATACCGATCGGGCCCTTGGCTCGTTGCCCAGTTCATCGCTCCATAGGTCCCTTCGGTAGTAACGCTCGGCAGTTGAGGTGGGAACACACTCGGACCGAACATTTTCTCGGACAAGATTCCCGCAGATTTCAATGCCGCATCGCGTACTTCTTCGGCATCGAGTCTCATTCGAGGTCCTCGCCAAAGCAGAATGTTCTCGGGATCTTTCTCTTCGCCAATCGCATTGGAATGGCTTGATTGCTTATAGGTTTGGCTAGTGACGATGAATCGGTGAAACTTTTTCAGTGACCAGCCGTCTTCCATGAATCGGACCGCTAGGTAATCGAGGAGTTGCGGGTGGGATGGCGGGGTTCCTTGGAAACCGAAGTCGTCTTGTGTTTTGACAATGCCACGTCCGAAGAAGGATGCCCAAGTTCGGTTCACCACGACGCGGGCAGTCAGTGGGTTATCTCGACTGACGAGCCAGCGAGCAAAGCTAAGGCGGTTTTTCGGGGCATCGGCTGGGAGCGGGTTGAGGACCGATAGCACACTTGGATCAACAGCATCGGTAGGTTGAGTCCACTCACCGCGATTGTGGATGAAAGTTTTTCGAGGGTTCTCGACTGGACGCTCTTGGAGAACGAGGGAAGTCAAAAAGGATTGTGGCCGGCGAAGGTCATTGATCTCTTTGTTTAACGAAGCGAGTTGTGGAGCACGGAGCAAGAACTCCGTTTTGAGTTGCTGTGTTTCCGCTTCGGAGCGATCTTTTTTGTGAACTAGTGATTGAAGTTCGGAGTTGACGGTGCTCGCGAGAATGTCGCCAGATTGCGTGGTGAGAGAGATTCTAAATTTCCCGAGCGAGCAAGCGTAATGTCGCCCGAACATCATGGTGAGTTGAAGGTTGGTAGTGGTCAGTGGTTTTTCGAGTTGAAAGACAGCTTCATGAGCCCTCCCCTGCCCTTCTGCACAACTCCAGCCCGTCTCTGGGTTTCCATCGATTGCGTATTGAGCTTCAGCTTGAGAACCGAAGGTGTTCTTTGCGTAGCTTTGGCTGGCTTTTGCCAGTTTGACCGGTTGGCCATCGGCGAAGAGTTGGAACTCGCCTAACAAGAAGTCCCCTTTAGGGCCTTCGTAGTACGCCATACCGGGTCCACGAGCAGGTAACCTTGGATCAGGAAGGGCTTCCAGGCGGATCGCTGTGATGCCTTGTGGCGGCGTTCCAAGATTCAATTGATAGGTATCTGCTTTGGTGATGTCACCGGTAACGAAGACAGTCGAGTCGGGCTGAATACTCAGCAGTGGCAGATTCGAGGTCGCTTCGAGGGGTTTGACCACTTGCCAGTTTGCGGTGGTCGCTTTTTGTTGCTCGCACCAATCGGCGAATGCTTTATCGAGAGCCTCTTGTCGACGGGTTTCGATCGCTATGGAGCTTTCGACTGCTTTACCGAAACTGATTTTCAATCGCCCGATGGTATGGTGAGTACCAAAGAGTTGTTTGATGATTACTTTGGTATCACCATGTGTTTCTATCGGCGTATCAAAGCGAAGCGTAATCGATTTGTTCGTGCGAAGATCTTGGCCATCGACTTGGACTGCCCAACCTGAGTTGTTGTTGTCATCGATCGCATTAATCGCAGGGTAATTGGGCTGTTCTGCTGTTGCGGTCGGATCGGTGAGTTTGATTCGCTTGCCTGCGATGTAGATCTCAAGTTCGCTGAGAACGAAGTTGCCGTGTGCCGTGCGGCCCGGTCCTTTCCCTGGCAGAGAGTCGTCGGTCAATGCGTCGATGCGAATATGTGTGAAGGAGCCATTGAGTTCAGCGAAATCGACGCTTGCGGTGGATCGTTCCGGGCCGGGAGCGGGGAATAGCATCGAGTGATCATCGAGGACGTTGATGCGTTCGGTTGGTTCAGCCGAGATCGTTGGAGTTGAGGTGACCCAGTTAATGGTAGGGTCTGCGATAGGCCACTTCTGCGGTAACGAAGCGACCAGTGCATCGGCTCTCGCCAATCGGGTAGCGGCTTCGCGTTCTTGGTCCGGATTCTGAATTTCAAGTTCCGGTTCGTCGGCGTTGTTGAGGAAGGCCATCATCGAAAAGTATTCTCGATGTTGGATCGGATCGTATTTGTGGGTGTGGCACTGGCAGCACTGAAGGGTCAAACCTAGCCAAGTCGCGCCGGTGGTTGCAACGCGGTCAACCATGGCGTTGTAGCGAAATTCTAGCGGGTCGATCCCACCTTCTTCGTTAAGCATGGTGTTGCGATGAAAGCCGGTGGCGATGCGTTGCTGTGTTGTCGCACCAGGAAGCAGGTCGCCAGCTATTTGTTCGATCGAGAATTGATCGAAGGGCATGTCTTCATTGAGGGATTTGATCACCCAGTCACGGTATGGCCAAATGGTTCGCGTTCGATCTTTTTCGTAGCCGTTCGTGTCAGCGTAGCGAGCGAGATCAAGCCATTTGCGAGCCCAACGTTCGCCGTAGTGAGGTGAGTCAAGCAGGCGGTCTACCGCGTTTTCGTAAGGGTTCGGAGAATCATCGGCAAGGAACTCTGCAAGGTCTTCAGGGGAAGGTGGCAGACCGATGAGATCGAAGCTCAAGCGACGATAGAGGGTGGCTTTGTCGGCCTCCTGAGTTGGGGATAGGTTGTTTTGTGCAAGCGTTGCCCTAACGAATGCATCGATCGGATGCGAAACATCGGATCGGGGAATGTCGCTTTTGACTGGAGGGACGAAGGCCCAGTGCTTTTCGTACTTGGCTCCCGATTCGATCCATTTCTCAAGAATCGCGATCTGCGCTGGGGATAGGTTCTTTTTGGTTTCCCCGGGAGGCATCCGTTCATCTGGATCCTCGGAGTGAATTCGCTTGATTATTTCGCTCAAGGCCGGTTTTCCGGGGACGATTGCCGGTTCACCAGATTCCCCACCTTTGAGTGCCCCGTCCATTTCGCTCAGCAGGAGCTCACCCTTGCGGCCCTTGTCATCGGGACCATGGCATGAAAAGCACATTTCCGAAAGGATCGGACGTACGTCTCGACTGAAGGATAGCTCATCTGCTTGCCCGAACGATGTCATGGCAAGGTAAGAGAGCACTGTTAGGATGAAATGGGGATGTGATTTTATCAAGGGCATAGTGAATCTCGTGTTGGATGATCGAGGTTGAGTTGATGCATTACGGTTGCCAATACGCATGCATTGCGGCAAAGCCTTCGGGCAGGTCGGTCAGTGCTTGCTCTTGTCGGTCTGCTAACCGCATTACAAATAGATTTCGCACACCGTTTCTTTTCGAACCGTAGGCTATCGATTTTCCATCGGGCGAAGGCTTGGGGTGATAGTGTAGCGTGCCATCGGGGGTATGAGTCAGTTGCTCGATCTGTCCGTCGAGAGAGACTTCGAAGAGTTCGACATTATTGCCAAC
>Ga0114977_10001134_pt1 | contig 17482 bp, 10 predicted proteins | sample S_130805_MF_Meta_FD_87026 | JGI IMG/M metagenome (GOLD analysis project Ga0114977, IMG submission 87026) | Freshwater microbial communities from Lake Simoncouche, Canada to study carbon cycling - S_130805_MF_MetaG | ecosystem: Environmental > Aquatic > Freshwater > Lake | place: Lake...
CTCCTTGATGATTGATCTCTCTGGGTGGAATGATCGTCATTGTTATTACTTGTTATTTCCCCCTGAGCATCTACATCTCCACGCACAGATTCCAAGCCTTCAGTGGAGTGAATTACCGCACTTACTTCAACATTGCCATGCTCTGACACATCATCATTTATTCCCGGCTCGTGGATGGGAACATCTTCCATGCCTTGTCCTGAAAATGATGTAGCAGAATTACCGCTTCTTAAATCCAGAGCTTCAGCTTCAAATTCAAGATAATTCTGTTGCTCAAGCAAAGCATTTCTCTCAAGAAAAAGTTCAGAATCCCTTTCAACATTTTGGCATAAGTCTATTAAAACATGATCTTTCAGGTATATTTCATTTTTGCTAATCTCATTAACAATTGCTGTGGTGTATTCTTTAGCATTTGAGAAATGACCCTTCTTCCACAAAAGTATGCAATAATCAATCTCTGTTTTTATATATTGGTCTACCACCTTCCTGTATTTAATGTCCTCAAGACCTACAATCGTGTCAGCAAACCATTCCGCTGCAATATCCTCATCTGTAGAAGCAAACTCTGGTTCTTCATGTATTCTTTCTAAAGCTTTTTTTATATTATTATTAACGAATCTCTCCCCCTTCTTGACAACAACCGAAGCTTCAGTGCCGCTAATTGACCCATCTTCCCTGGACGAACTTAAACCATCTTCTTTAGATAAATTTACGGCGCTATTTTCTGCTGTTGAGACTAAGTTTTGATTTAAATTATCCACATCATTAAAATCACCAGAATCAGATTTATAATTATTGAAGCTTAACTGATCACCATACTGCTTAGCGTTACTTCTAGACGCTGTATTACTTATATTAGATGATGTATCATAACTATGGCTATTATTAGTCGAACCTAGATTACTTTTTTGCCTTATATCTGCAGTGCCGCTAATTGACCCATCTTCACTGGACGAACTTAAAACATCTTCTTCAGATAAATTTACGGCGCTATTTCCTGCTGTTGACCTGGAGCTTATTATACTTGGATCATATAAACTATCAAACTCACCAGAACCATCTATTCTAAAGGAAGCGCCTCTCTTCACAACATTAACTTGGTTTGTTAATGTTCCAGTGAAACCAGCTTCATGGTTTTCAGCAAAACTCTCATCCTCTTCCTCAACAACAGATTCACTTGAAGTTAAATCCGCCGTGCTGGCAGTGCCCCTCTTTCTATTTCTATAAAAAGGTTCAACAGTGTCACCAATTGGTATCACCTCTTCTCCTTCAGATACGAGCGAACTTTCCAAATCCGGGCCATTGTCATCATCTTTCATCGCTGCGCACCATTATTAATATTAATAATGATGTTACACCCTATTTATTAACAAAAGGTTAATTATTGCTTTAAAAGTTATCTTGAATGCTGCTTTGCCTTTTCATCAAATTCAATGCCCTGTTTCTCAAAAACAATCTTAATACCTTCAAATGCAATTTTGCGCAGATTTCTAGCCCGCAACTCAACACGCCCACCTTCTAAAGCATTTTGTTCAAGAGCCGCGAAAGCTAATCCTGTAAATGCTCCACCAAGAATAACTGCCCTGTTTTCACCAAGTGCCCCTTGATGCTTCATCATATTTGAATGGATATAATCTAACCCAGCAGCTGTCATCACACAAATGCACATACAAGTTATCGCTTGCCCAACAATATCGCATACAGGAGTTGAAAGATCAGAATTATCCAATTTTAACATATTATACATTGGGGTTATTTTTTCTAATAACTCATTTCTTTCTTTTGAAGATGTTTTATACTTGATCAACATAGCTTTTAATGCCTTGTTGTTATCAGCCGCTTCATCATGCAATTCTATATTAGGGTCACTTTCGTTCCATAATGATCGCTCGATGGTAAATGGCTTAACCGCATCATCATCTCGCTTTGTTCCCTTATCTTGTTCAACACAATTCAATAAATCGCTAACTAAGTCGCTATACACAAAACTGCGTCTATATTCATTTATATAAACATTCCCTGCAATGTCGCCATCACTCTGACTAACCCTTATTCTTCCTTTTTCTTTTTCAGGTCTTACTAAACTAACAAAGCTATGTCGCCTTCTCATTTCATTCCATTATATAATATCATCTCATTACATAATATAATAAAACGTCACTTATTTGCAATAAATTACTGGTCTAGACTAACGTAAAAAATAAAAATATACCAGCCTAGCCCTTATATTAATTTTTTATTGGATGAATATGCTGGGGCAGCGGCCGCGCTGTTTTATAATATAATGATTGCTGCAGCGCAAAGATAAAAGCAAGGGGTATAATATTGTTATTTCTTATCGCAGATATCTTTACCATTATTAAACGATCCTTTATTACTACTCCAAGCCCCATTTCTGCAATACAATATTGGAGGGTTCTTATGTCTCTTATCACAATCAAGTGTATAGGAGGATCCACTATCTGTTTTATCAGGCATTTTATCTATTGTACTGCCATCCCACCCGAAACATTTATTATTGTCGCAGGTGTTGCCAGTGACTGACCAATTGCCATCAGCTCCACAAGTCGCGATTACAATTGGAGCGGAGTTAGTGGAAGAACAAGTAACCATATACGCTCCAGGTGCCTCGCAACTTCCAAAATAGCCTTTTGCATTATCACACTCACCCTTCACCACAGTGTTCCAAGGCTTTGCTGAGGTATCGGAAAAAGATGTTCCCGTAGGGACAGTGAAAGCTTGGCACCCAGGCACACAGGTGTTGTTTATGGTGCCCCAGGTTCCATTTGCGTTGCATATGCCAGTCGGGGCCACATTATTGTTTTTATAATATCCAGAAGCACAAGTTCCAGTGGCCGAATTCGACACTTGCGTGCTGTTGAAAACAGCACCATTGACGGTGGTGGCTGGGCATGATGTTGCCTGCGTGCAGGTGTCGCTCGTGTTAATATAATTCCCATTATTACAGGTGGCCGTAAAGGTGCTGCCCCCAGTGCTGGTGAAAAACCCAGGGGCGCAATTTCCAACAACAGGCCCATTGGCAACTGTATCCACACCATTAACTGTGATGATCCCCGGCTTCCCACTGGTTGATTGGTTGTAATTCTTATTCGCTGTGTCCATCGTAATAGCGCCAGTAGTCGCACAATTTTTTAGACATTTATTATTCACACTCATATCGTTGCTGCCTGGAATCTGCGCATAAGTGATCTTATCTGACATCAACCATCCTTCATTACAAGTGGCCGTTGGTGGAACCCCAGCATCATTAGAATAACCCAGAACACAGGCGCCAGAAGAAGTGGCTGCGGTGCCATCAATATTAGGTAAGGTTCGTGGCCAGGTTGCCCAGCCAGTGTTGGCTGCGCCTGTTATCACGTTGTTGCACATCTGCGGAATATGATCGCACAGGTATGCATTAAGGCCAGCTGGGTCAGCAGTGTTTAGGTCATAACCAATGGGGTTCCATGGGTTGCCGGTGTCGGGATCGATGATGCTGTCAGGGCTGTAAACACATATGTTAGAAGCCTGCACTGCACCGGTTGCAGGGTCAATGTCAGGAGCGGTGCCGGCGGCACTGAAAGGCGTGGCAGGGGTTGCAACTGTCTTCTGAGGGCCAGATATATTAGCACCATTTGGCGCAGAGGAATAAACAAATAAAGATAAGTCCGAAGGCACAGGCCCTTTATATGTTGGAGGGAGTGGTGGCGCAGCAGGCGGAGTCGCAGCAGCAGGATTGCCAGTAAAATCGCCAATTTCTGTGGCATATGCCCCTGGGCAGGCAAGGCCTTCGGCGTAAGCATCATGCGAAATGACGCTGGTGCATGGCACCGCCGGCTTCTGGCATAAATTATTGCCAGACGGAGGGACGAAATTGAAGTTATTAGAGATCATCCCAAGGCAACAGTTTGGCGTGCCAGTGTTGCATTCGAAATAATTGCCAGCACTAACCGTGATTCCATTAAAGGTGAAATCTGAAGTGGCTTGGATGCAGTCTTGGCCACTGCCATTAACCAAAGGGCCTACAGAACAACCAGGCTTGCCATTGCACGCCCCCCGCCACCTTGTGCCATCTGGCACGTAATAAGAAGTTTGCGCATTGGCGAACATGCTTTGGTTGGACAGAGAAGAATATGTGCTGTAGGCATTGCATTGGTCGATGTGCTGCCTGTTTGCAGGGGTAACCAGGCTAACTTGCAATGGCCTGTTGGTTGTTGGGTCCATCTTCGGCATAACAGCGGCAAAATTAATCCCATAGACATTCATAACATCCTGGTTATAGCCATTGATTCCATATGTTGGCGGATTTGCTGTTTGCGGGCTCAAGTCGTATGTCGGCCTATATTCAAATATACTGTTCATCTGGTCATATTTGGTGTTGCCGCTGCTGTCAATGCTCGCAATCCCAACTGGCGGCTGCGGCAAAAAGTTGGTGTTAGCAACCTTGCTCTGAGCTGATAAAGCAGAAGCTGTAGCCGTGTCTGCCGGGGCTGTGATTGTATAGCTTCCACTGTTGTAATAATCAGTCAGAGTGCTCCATGGATATTGCGCAGGGGCGCTGAGATTTAAAGAATTGTTACTGTTAAGTTGATAATATTTCCTGTCGGCTAAGTTCTTGCTAATTCTGGCACCAGTTTTATCGAAAATAATTGGGCCGACGGAATCGGTTTTAACGAAGGTTATCTGCGCGCTTGGTATATAGGTTGCGGTTTTATAATTATAATTGGTATAATCACTGGTGCCGCGGACATTATCCACCACCATCACATATCCCGACTGTTGCAAGGTTGGGCGCGGCACACATCCCATATAAGTTTCCGCAGCGCATAAATCGTTTCTGTTAGTTTTCATACAGGCACAAACCTGGCTTGGGTTTGCTGATGGCACCTGGGCACAGAAGGTGTAAGTGCCGCCGCCAGCAGGCTTAAAGACATTAGTCGGAAAGGTGTCACATGCAGGAATCGCTGGCGCAGTGGTGTTCAGATTGCTAGAAAAATTATATTGCAGATTAAGATATGTCGTCAAACCGCTTGCTTGATTTTTGATCGCCATCTGTATTATCGGCTTATCAAAGGTGCTGCCCTGGCCGATATAATATGGCAATATGTCGGTTATGGCAGATGAATTGATAAAGTTATAGGTGTCAACATCCACAACCATTGGATTGGCTTGCGTCACTATCACAGGGTTATATATGGGCGGCGCTGGCTTTGGTGGCTCATCAACGCAACCAATCAAGCTTGCCAGGCCAACTGAGATGCAAGACCCATAAATATTCTTAAGGCTGGCATAGGCGCAAACAGAGGTTAAGCTGGTGTTGTTATATGTGCCTGGTGAATACATAAGCTCAGAGCCAGGGGGATATTTTTCCATACATACTGATGCACTTTGCTTTGCAGGGTCTTCAACGGTTTCCAAAACCCACATATCCTTATTTCGGGGGCCACATTTGAAATTAGTCCAATCAAAAATATTCATGCTGCATTCGCACTTATTACACAAACAATCACGCATAAGGCACGCTTGCCTGTGGACTCTATAAGTTGGGTTAAATGGGGTGCCGCTGCGCACCAACTTCTGTCTTGGGAACACCGGAACGGGAAAGCCCTTAACATATCTGCCTGGGTCCATCGCATCGCGGCAGGCTTGCGAGACTGTTTGGGTTGAGAGGTCCCTTCTAAGCATTATCGCTTTCCCCATGCCATTGCCCATTTCGGAGATGTTAACACCAGGGTTATTTGCACCGCCCATCCAATCAGCACAGGTCACCCCGCCATTGGCGATGGATTCAACGCTTAATAAAGAAAGCAAAATGACAGCTAAAAAGCGCAGGAGCATCATCAATCGCCCTCCATCAGCTGTTGCATTCCATCCATATAAAAGGAAGCCACGATCGACATTTGCTCTTGCTTGATCAAAAACATTCTGCGCTCTGGCGTATAGGTTTTAATCTTCCTCAACTCATCATCTGTCAGGTTATAGGCAAACTTAAAGCTTTTATCTGCCAGATTATCCGTGACAAACAATCTGCTGGAAAAGCTAGACAGCATCGCCTGCAGCTCATGATTAGCCTGTATTTTCTTGCTGTTTTCTAATTCCAATATGGCTATCCCATCTTTTTGCGCCAATCTCTGCAACCACGGCTGCAATAATTTGGTGAAACTGCCACCTTCGAACAGGCTCACCGATTTGTTTAATGCGATAACAACTGGGGCATTGCCAAGCACCTGCTCTATCTTTAATAATAAAATCTTCAAGAAGCTGGTTCTCAACAGCGGGTTGCTTATGCCAGATAAATTTATCCCTATCACATTTTCAGAAGTTATCACGCCCAGAGAATCTTCATTGAACAATTTCTCATAGATATCCTTTTGCATAAGGCCTGCGAATGAATGGACAGAGCCCTGCCCTGCAATATCTTCCAAAATGGCGATGAAGGCCTTTTGGCGCTCAGCTATACTGGGAAGCGACATAAGATTATCCATCAGGGTGTCGATGAATGTTTTGGCATCTTTCTTCTTGCTTTCTGTGCCTAATAAAAATGCCTCGTATAGCCATTCATTCATTGCTTCTTTTTGTTCATAAAACAATTTGTCATCAAATGGGAACACCTTAATCGGCGAATCATTTTCGGTTATTGAGATATATTTACCACTCATTTTATTGATAAACTTTTCATTTTCACCATTCATATCTATATATATAATATGAGGGTCCACCCTGACGCTTTGTGCCAATAAGAATTTACACAGGGTTGTTTTACCCACTCCACGTGGGCCAACAATCAAGGTGTGGCCACTTTCTTCAACATGGAAGTTGAAATAAAATGGGGTGCCATATTCCGTTCTGAATAGGGTGATGGGCGGGCCCCAACCGCTTCCAGCCTGGTTACCCAAGTTCTCATCATGAATAGCAGAAAGATTCATCAAGTGATTTGCCGCGCCATATTTGGTTCTGCATAAAAATCTGAAATTGCCTGGCAATGTTGCCCAGAAGCAGCGAGCCATGTTAAAGTCTTCCCGCACGGCCAGCAAACCTGTTTCGCGGAAGATACCGCAGGCTTTGTTTATATTCTTCTGGAATATCTCTTTATCTTCACTGTGTATTATGATGTTAACCTGGTATGAGCAGAAATCCGCCACCCGGCCCTTATCAGAATCCAGAACACCTTTTAAGCCTATAAATTCAGCCAGGCCGGAATCCCTGCCCATCTGCAAAATCTCAAAGTAATCAGCAAAAGCCTTAAGGGCCAGCACCTTATCAACAAACAGCAGCACCTCGCTGATAACAAACTTCATAGGAGATTGCAACAATGCATTATACACCCGATCTGGCACATCGGGCGATTCCTTCATGGTGTAAACCGCTGCATAGGTTTTAGATGCACCATCAGTGATATGCATATGGTTGAATTGATAGTCTATATTAATGTTAGCAAGATAATCTGCCAAATCATTCAGCGGGGCGAATGATTGCTCCTCTTTAAAATGGGTCAGATAATAATGCAAAGAAAGTGGTTCAGAAACCGAACCAGTCTTGCCCTCCACAATGGCAAGCTTTCTGGCGCCAATGCTTTTAAGTTCATTACAGACAACGTCGGCAACTTGATGCAACTTCGCCGAGGCTTCATTCCAATGATCTTCAAATTTGTTTGCAATAACAGAGGGAATTGCACATCTTGGGTCCAGCGGAGCAACCTTAGTCCCCTGGTATATTAGGGTGATATAGAGGGTGTTCACCAACTGCTTATCCCAGTTGTTATATTTACACCAGGCGTTGTTTATCGCCGCTGGAAAGCCAAATGGAATTATGCCCTTGGGCACAATGTTGCGCCATTCGCGAATCACATGCAGGTGGGCTGCAATTTTATAGGTGTCGATATGGTTAAGCAGCGCATCGCGAACCCTTGATCTCATGCTCACTGTGTTGCTTCTGTCAAGGTTATAACCATCCACAGCAATGCTCACCAACAGGTCGCCAGACTTGGTGATCAGAATGTTCGAGTCGTAATGGCAGGATATAGGTATGAAATCGCTAACCGCCCCTGGCACTGTGGGTGATTTTGCCTGCCCGTTTAACATTTCTAATTCCCTTGATGCCACTTTTAAAAGCTCTATCCACTGCTTAATAATATGATTTTATTTATCATAAATTTAACAACAGCCTCTTTCAATAACTATTTGCTATTTATCAATGTTATTTTCATATATCTGCTTATCTGGCAATAATTCGAATAATTTTACAGAAAACAAGATAAAGAAGGATGCATTACACACCATCGTCCTTGGGGCGAGGTTTTATCTCTCCTTCAGAGAGATAACTAGATAAAAATAGTTTTTTATCTGGGGGTTAATATCATTCCCGCACAGTCATAAATCCAGCCGCAAAGCTCTATAACGCTGAATCCACCCCTTCGCGGGGATGATATTATTTCGCGAGCTAATTTTGCCTCAACCCACTAGTTTCGAAAAGAAGCAAAACTAAAGCGATCAACCCTCAAGAAAAGGCTTCATCCCACGATCCTTTTGTGGCAGCCTTAGCATATTCCGTCACTCTGTTTTCAAAGAAATTAGTGTGCTCTGGCGCATTCAATATTTCGTCCATCCATGGCAAAGGATTGCGCTCAATGTGATACATCGAGTCTAACCCCAGTTGGTTTAACCTGTGGTCTGCGATGTAACGGATATATCTTTTCACATCAACAGCCGCCAGTCCACGGATAGAGCTGTCAATTTCAAATGCCAGGTCAATAAAAGCATCTTCATGCTCCACTATAACAGAACAGATCTCTGTCAAGCTGGCTTTGAAGTCTTCCGTCCATATTTCTGGGTTCTCGCTAACAAAAGTTTTGAACAATTTAATGATAGAGTTGGTGTGCAATGTTTCATCACGCACCGACCAAGCAACAATCTGCCCCATCCCCTTCATTTTTCCAAATCGTTGGAAATTAATCAGCATTGCAAATGAAGCGAACAGTTGCAAACCTTCGGTGAAGGCGCCAAACACAGCTAGGGTTTTTGCAATATTCTCTTTGGAATTAACATTAAAGTTTTGCATATAATCATACTTATCCTTCATCTCTTTATATTTCATAAAGGCTTGATATTCCACTTCTGGCATACCAAGGGTGTCAAGCAGGTGCGAATATGCATCGATGTGTATCGTTTCCATGTTGGAAAATGAAGCCAACATCATCTGAACTTCAGTCGGTTGGAAAATTCTCGAATAGTGCTTCATATAACAGTTGTTCACTTCTATGTCAGCCTGGGTGAAGAAACGCAATATCTGAGTAAGCAGGTGCATCTCGCCCGGGGTCAACTCGCCCCGCTCATCCCTTATCACTTCTCCACCGCTTTTTTCCGATAAATATTTTGCATTCTCACCTGCGCGCCAATCCTTAACATCATCAGCCATTGGCACCTCTTCCGGCAACCAATGCAGCTGTTGCTGCAGCTTCCAGGCATCATATGCCCATGGATAAGAAAATGGCTTATATATAGATGCAGAGGAAAGTAAAGACATGTCGCCCTCATTTGTTATGATTGGAAATTATAGATATAATGAATAGTGCAAAATTCACCTTAAATCAACAATTAAGAATTATCAGATTCTCCATCTGATAGATAAATTAAACCAAATATTTTAAATAGGTGATGTAACCCTCAACCAAAAAATAGAGGAAATCTTTATCCTATGAGAGATGTTTCACCTAATTCAAAGGACCCACAGGAACGAATTAAACTGGATGCCCGCTGCGCGAGCATGACGCCTTGTACTAACACCTATTTCTAGGCTGAACCTTGCCATTCCTAAAAATAACTTTCTATCGCGTTTTAAATAAATACACATTGTGGAAGGCACGGCATGCCGCTTCCCCCAGCAGCCCCGATCTTTCACTCTTGCCCCCCTCTATCCCCTTAAAGATAAAAACTATTGATCGCCACCCTTACGGCGCATAAATGATGGAATATCAAACATTCCTTCATTGCGCTCTGGGGTTGGGGCTGGCTCTTCCTCTTCAGGCTGAGTCATTCCGAATGTTGCAGCCATGCGGCCAAACAGACCACCACCTGCAACTGGTTTGCCAGGTGTTAACCTTAAAGGCTCAACTTCTTGCGATGCAGCTTCTTGATTATCAAACCCAAATTCTTCATTCATATTTTCCATATCAGGCTCAATGGCCCTGGTTGGAATGAATGAACTGGTTAATTCCAATGACACTTCCATTTCTTCTGAGTTATCATCAAGGTCTATCTCATCTTCCTGCTGCAGCTGAGCAGCAAATGGGAAGTCTTCCACAACTGCCTGCTTAACTGGCGCCGCCGCAACATGAGGTGCTGGCGTGTGGCCAGCAAAGCCACCAGCTTCAATTCCCGTTGCAACAACAGAAACACGCAACTTGCCCTGCAGGTCGCTGTTAAAGGCAGATCCAAATATGATCGTTGCATCTGGAGCTTCTTCTTTAATCCTATTAGCAGCTTCATCCACTTCATATAATGTCATGTCTGTGCCACCGGTGATGTTGATCAGCACGGCCTTGGCGCCCTTCATTGAAGAGTTGTCTAATAATGGATTAGAAATGGCAGCTTCAGAAGCACGAATTGCCCGACTTTCACCATCAGCCTCCCCTGTTCCCATCATGGCACGGCCCATCTCGCCCACCACAGTGCGGATGTCGGCAAAGTCTAGATTAATCAATCCAGGCATGGTGATCAAATCTGTTATCCCTCTAACCCCAGAATGCAACACATCATCAGCAGTTTTAAAGGCATCGGCGAAGGTTGTTTTTTCATTAGCCACGCGGAATAAATTTTGATTAGGAATGATGATAAGGGTGTCAACATGCTTTTGCATCTCTTCCAGGCCCAATTCTGCCATCTTCATTCTTCTGGCCCCTTCGAAGTGGAAAGGCTTGGTCACCACACCAACGGTTAATATGCCAAGTTTTTTCGCCAATTGTGCGATAACAGGGGCAGCACCCGTTCCAGTTCCACCACCCATTCCAGCAGTGATGAACACCATATTATAGTTTTGCAAAATGCTGTTTAATTCTTCGGCTGATTCTTCAGCAGCAGATTTACCAATCTCAGGATGCGACCCAGCGCCCAAACCCTTGGTGGATTTCGCCCCAAGTTGAATGCGATTACTGGTTAAAGAATGCTCCAGCGATTGCGCATCTGTGTTAGCAACCCAAAAATCAACTCCATCCAAATTGGTGTTGATCATGTTATTTACGGCATTGCCACCAGCACCACCAACCCCAAACACACATATCTTTGGCTTAAGATCTGGCAGATCATACAAACTTATATTTAAAGACATTTTTAAATTCTCAAATCGTGATTTATTACTCAACCATCATATCATTGCCTGAACGAAACACAACACAAACTATACAATTCAATGGAAAAATCTCCCCCCTCTCCATCAAACAATATCGATAAATGAAAATACTTGTATTAAATACAATAATTCTATTTACTTGCGCGTAAATTTAAACTATAATCACATTCATATATCAGTAAAAATAAAGTTTGTTATGCCGATAAACACAGAATATGACGCTATCACCAATCGTAAATACATCGTCATGAACTCAAACGATTTCGATGCGTCAAATTATACATACACCTTCTTGGCTTCATACAAAAATGAACTGCGCTTTATCAATGAAGATAACGTTTTAGTCAGGGTAAAGGGTGCAACCCCAACAGAAACTGGCAATAAATTGGCATTCACGTTAGATGCTGGCCATACATTTTTAAAACTAGATTGCCTTCAATGCGACAACCAAAGGGATCATAGTTTTTTCTATGGCCTCGACAGCTATATAGAGAAAAACAAAGATATTATGGAATTAAGCTCCATTCAATCTTGGTATACCACAAGAGAACCATTAACATTACATCTAAATAACGAACAAGCAATCGCCTCATTTAACGCCATATCTCACCTTATGGATTTATCTGCAAAAGGAGAATATAAATATATCCCTACAATACATAACTGCGTCTCCCTTTTAACCGACACCTATAAACAATCAGGATTTTCTGGCGATTTAGCTGATTACCATACAGATTCAGAGATTATGCATAGTTTAACAGAAGGAAAGGGAGCCTTTATTTACAAACACTATAATCCTAGCCATGCAGAGATGATTAATCCACATAGAGCAGAAATAACAAACTTCATCAAATCCATCTATGGCGATGATTACAAAAAAAATTGGTATTTCTTTAATGATGATCCTATGCCTACAAAAGGCATTAAGTACACACCAATAGATCAACAAAAAGCAGCTCTTAACCCCACCATATCAGCTGTGATTCAAGAAATTATGCAGATCAGGGAGGAAGTTATCCCACAACTTATAGAAATTGGCCTTAAAGCTTGGGAAGGATATCACGACTTTTCCCCAACCTTAATAAAAGGCTATGCAGACGCACTCATTCACACACCAATCACATATAACAATTTACATTATGATTACGTGCTAACACACGAGATGAACATAGCTAACATATTCAAAGACGAGCCCTATGCCAAAGAATTGATAAATATATTTGGCGATGCAGGAGAGGGAATTGTGTTAGCCCATGATGATTACTATCATTCATTTAATAGCATTGCCAGCCTTATCGATGAACAATGCGATGCCAGCCACATGGAAATATGGGGTGATGTTCATCAGTTTTAGCAGGCATTATTCCCCCTGGGCCTTGGTGAAGCCAGCCATTCCATTCCATGTGCAAAGGTTGTGGGTCAGCACTATTTCCAGGCCCAGGTTATAAATGTCGCCCTGCAGCTGCAGCAGGTCTGCAATGTTTATATTATCACTGGCGTTTTTCTTGATATAACGCAGGCGCCACAGGTCATCACTGAACTTCAGATCTTCATTGCCAGGCCAAACCTTTATCCCACGCACTGCAATATGTTGCAGCTCAAATCTCTGGTTGATATCTTCAACCTTTTCAGCCATGTCAAAAGTGCTGTGGGAAAGGTTTTTTACATATATATCAATACCCATCAACTCTTCCGCATAATCAGGAATTACCGCCTCTGGTATGGTAATTTTCCTTGGTTCTTTAGGGGCCGCAACAGCCAGCTTGCTTGGTTTTTTGCCAAGGTTTTTGATCACTGCATCAGCAAATTCACCCGTGCTAAGGCGCTTAACACTGTACTGGGTATTGAAGACATCGGCCGTGTGCATTCCGTCTTCAATTGTTTTAAGCCATGCGTTTTGTATCGCTACAGCCACATCAGCCTGGCCGATATACTCCAGCATCAAAATCGCCGCCTGCAAAAGGCCAGAAGGGTTGGCAATCCCCTTGCCAGCAATATCAGGGGCAGAGCCATGCACCGCCTCGAACATTGCATATTCCCTGCCAATATTCGAACTTCCTGCCAGGCCAACAGAGCCGGAAACTTCCGATGCAATGTCAGAAAGGATATCGCCATATAAATTCAAGGTGACGATCACGTCGAAAATCTCGGGAGAGTTGGCAATCTTGGCCGCACCAATATCAACTATATAATGGTTGTTTTTAATATCCGGATATTCCAAAGCGATCTCATCGAACACGCGATGAAACATCCCGTCCGTCACCTTCATGATGTTGTCTTTAGAAATACAGGTAACGCATTTGCGCTTATTAATTCTGGCATATTCAAAAGCATAACGTATTATTCTTTCACACCCCTGATGGGTGATCAACTTGAATGCGAAATTAGAATTAGGGGTGGACATATATTCGACCCCTGCATATAAATCCTCCTCATTTTCGCGCACAATAACCATGTCCATACCGGGGTTATTAGTGGCAACAAATGGGTGATATGCAATTGTGGGGCGCACATTAGCATAAAGGCCAAGGGCTTTGCGGAATGTCACATTCAAGCTTTTATACCCCTTTCCCTGGGGTGTTGTGATTGGGGCTTTGAGCAGAATCTTGTTGCGCTTCACTGTGCTCATGGCTTCGTCAGAAATGCCCGAACCAAAGCCTTTAAGATATAAAGATTCGCCAATTTCAATGGTGTCTATCATCAATCTTGCGCCCGCTTCCTTTAAGATGCGCAGGGTGGCTTCCATTATCTCTGGGCCGATACCATCTCCATAAGCCACTGTTATTGCGGTGTTGTCTGTCATAAATTCATCCCCATTATCATTGATAACATCAAGCCTACATACCCCTGAGCCGCTTTGCAAGAAGTTTATTCTCACCCCACTTATCAATGGTAAATTTTAATTGCATTTTAATATATTACGTACTCTCATTTAATGACGAGACGAAAATGGTCTATAAGCTTAACTATTAAACATGCTTAACTATTAAACATAGGTAAATAAAATGAAAAACGACGCATCACTTAAAGATACAGTTTTAAAAACAGCAGCCAGCATGGGTGTAGGTGCAGCAATTGCTGGCACAGGCGGCGCTATAATAGGTGGAACAATAGGGGCCAGCACATTCGGCCCAGGAAGGGCTGGAGATGGGGCATTCCATATTCCTGGTAACATCATAGCCGGAGCAATTGGTGCTGGCATAGGTGGCGCTATCGGGGTCGGAGTGGGAGCAGCAGTCGGCGGCGCCGCTTCAATGGTTCGTGCAGAAGATGCAGCAAATTCAATATGTGAAACCGCTGGCACTGGTTATAGATTTAGCAGCGATGAATTTAATAACACAATGCTTCCTGCTGTAATATCCGTAACCATAACATCTATACTGATCAACGCAGCAGCAAAAGAATTCACACCATCTAAAGGCAATCATTCTATACCACCTATGCCACCTATGCCACCTGTAAAAGCCATCGAAATAAAAAAAGAAGCTGAAAATGCTGAAACAAAATTTGATAAAATAATATCAAACTCACTAGAAGCTAAAAAAATCAAGCATATCGGGCATAAAGCAATGGAAAAATATTTACAAGACCTGAACAGCAACATTGAACAAAAAGACATAGACAATCTAGCTTTAAAATTAGATAAAGTAATTGCTTCTTTACCACAAGCAAGGCAACTAAAATCAGCAGCAGAACGAGTTATAAAAACAAGTGCTGAATGCTTGAACAATGGCATATCCTTATCTCAAGAGCGCAGCAGATAATGATCTCCAAGGGGATATGCTTTTCGCATATCCCTCTAAAGCTAACCATAGAACCTATTCACACATCCCCTTCTGGCAAGGGCTCGATTGGAAGTATATCTCTAACCTCGATATCGTCTGCGGCGATGGATTCAACTTTTTTAAGTTGACGGCTGATAACCCTGGTTCTCGTTTCAGCATCGCCAATAGATTTGGTTGCCTGCTCTAACTTAAGCTTGGTTCTGGCAAGCACATCGCCAAATTTACTGAATTCAGTTTTCACACTGTTTAACACATTCCAAACTTCGCTGGTTTGCTTGTGTATTGCTAGTGTTTTAAAGCCCATCTGCAAGCTGTTTAATATCGCGCTCAGGGTTGTGGGGCTGGTTATCACAATTCTATATTGCTGCTGTAAATGCTCCAGCAGCCCTGGATAACGCAGCACTTCTGCATACATGCTTTCTATCGGCAAAAACATAATCGCAAAGTCGGTTGTATAGGGCGGCTTAACATAGCGCTCGGAAATCATCTTGGCGCATTTTTTAATGCTATATTCAAGGGCCTTCGATTGCTCCTGCACCTGGGCGATGTCGCCAACTTCATGGGCATCCATCAGCCTTTGATATTCCTCCATAGGAAACTTGGCATCAAGCGGCAACCACACCACTTTATCATCATGCATCCCTGGCAGTTTAACTGCGAATTCCACCCTGGAGTTTTCATTGGGGTCCACCTTAACATTGCGCTCAAATTGATCTGGCGTGAGAAGCTGAGTGATAATCGCCTCCAGCTGCACCTCGCCCCAAACGCCACGGGTTTTTATGTTGGTCAGAACCTTCTTCAAATCCCCCACGCCAGAGGCAAGATTTTGCATCTCTCCCATGCTGCGATGAACCACCTCTAATCTTTCACTGATCAATTTGAAGGAATTATTCAAACGTTTTTCCAAAGTGTCTTGCAGCTTTTCTTCCACAGTCACGCGAATTTGCTCTAACTTCTGAGCATTATCATTGCGAATGATGTTCAGCTGCTTGGCTATCACTTCCTGCAGATTATTCAGCTTCATTTCATTCAGTTTAGTGAGATCTGCCATCTGCTTGGCAAATGCATCAAACCTTTGGTTATGTGTGATGGTGTTGTTGTGCAGCTGTTGGTTCAAGGAAGAGTTCATCTGCCCTATGTCTTTTGCAAGGCGGTCCAGGTTGTGTTGATTAAGGTCTTTCATGTGTTTGCGCTCAACCTCTGCTTCGCGCATCAAGGAAACCAGCGAATTCCCCACCCCTTCTTGCCTGAAATGCAAAAACAGCACCAAGCCAATCAAAGCAACTAATATGTAAATTTCCATGTCAAGCCATCCTCACAATTTCTGGGTCATCTCGCAACAAGGCAAGCCCCATGCCATTTAAGCTTCCCAACATCAATCCGATCTCCCTTTCTTCTTTAACAATTGCCTCACCCTTGGCAACTGAAGACTGCACCAGATGCAATTTTTTCCGCACCACGCCACGATATTCCACCCTTGCCGTCACCTCCTGCCCCACATAGCAACCTTTTTTATAATCTATAGCATTAAGATTATTCATGCCCAGTTCATGGGGATAGAACTTTTCACTCCACAGGTCCATCGCGAAATCAGGGATCAGCAGCTTCATTCTGATCTGATGATAATCATCCTCATCTTCAGAAACAACTTCTTCCATAACGAGGGTGCGCCTCCACAGCTCTGGGTGGCGCGGGTCGCTCAATCCAACATCTTCACTTAACAACAGGTGCCATGCTGGGGCTGCTTCTATGTTAACCTTAGAGCGCAACTTATAAATCTTCAACTTTGCCATCAGGGTTGGAATTTCCGAGCGCGGGCAATCCAGCAGATATCCCGCTTCAACAGCCTGAATGAAGATATCAGCGATGATCTTCCCTTGTGCCGTCAAGATAAGGGCATAAAGCCAAGCGTCTTGCTTAGCCTTGTTAATGTCATTGCTCAGCAACCCTTGCAAGAATTCACCAGCATCATCGCCAGTAACTGATACAATTCCTCTGCTGCTGTCAGTGAAAGCTTTTCCCATGTTAATATATAGGAAAACGTTTACACAATTCATGCACTTCCGCTTTGATCTTCTGCTCTAAAGCAGGAAGAGCTGGGTCGTTTTTTTCCAAAGCCTGCAGAATCAAGCCAATCCACTTGCCAATTTGCTCAAATTCTTTTGCTTTAAAGCCACGGCTGGTGGCAGAAGGGGAACCAAGTCTTATGCCAGAAGTGATGGTTGGCTTTTGATGATCAAATGGCAGCGAGTTTTTATTGCATGTAAGACCTGCCCTGTCCAAACTGCTTTCTGCATCAAGTCCCGTCACACCCTGCGGCCTTAGGTCCACCAATAACAAGTGCGTGTCAGTTC
>Ga0114977_10001136_pt1 | contig 17464 bp, 15 predicted proteins | sample S_130805_MF_Meta_FD_87026 | JGI IMG/M metagenome (GOLD analysis project Ga0114977, IMG submission 87026) | Freshwater microbial communities from Lake Simoncouche, Canada to study carbon cycling - S_130805_MF_MetaG | ecosystem: Environmental > Aquatic > Freshwater > Lake | place: Lake...
CACTCCAGATACCCCCAGCTAAAAAGCCGGATGGTTACATACTGAGGTGGAAACTATTGGACGCCGTTTCCACCACTAATCTGGAAAGTATTGCACGCCGATTAACAATCACCGCGCAAAGTGAAAGAATCTTTTGCGCCACCGCTGTATTTCTGCCAATTATCCGAAGTGCGACGTGAACTATATTGAGAAAAACGCACACCAAAATCTCCCCAAGAATTACTTGCCGCAATATCTTCACGTGTAAAACCAGTTACATTATCTGACCTAGCACCGGCGCTGAAATAAGGCGTTAAAGAGGGGCGTGCCGAAATAAAATTAACTGCGCCACCCACGGCATTGCTACCATAAAGTGAGGATGCTGCCCCCTTCACCACTTCAACACTTTCTGATCCAGCTAAATTCATTTCATTCAGAGAATTGTGGTTAAACACACCAAGCGGGCGAATTGGAACACCGTCTTCCAAATATTGATAAACCGCATTGGTACTATTAGGTTGGCGAATGCCCATGCTGTGTTGCTCATTGCCAAGATCATTCCAGCTGACACCTGGAATTCGATTAATGACCTCACCGATAGATTTTGGCTTGTCGCGTTTAATGGCTTTTTCACCAACCACACCAACAGACATTGGCGTTTCGGAGAGTTTTTCAGCCGTGCGCGCTCCGCTGACAACCACTTCATCTAATTCAATCGCATCATTTGCCGCATATACTGCTTGGCAAACTGCCAATGTCATTACGCTTAATACCCATGCTTGTTTTTTCATATAAATTTTCCCCTGAAGAATTATTTTTAAATTTCAGGGATAAATACTATTTAAAAATTGATACGTTGGGAATGCGACATATTGTCGCAGGCAAAATCTTGTTTAAGCTAGACAGAACACTTACGGAATACCGCTATACTTTTCTCCAATTGGGACAAAAATGGGACAAAACGAAAAAAAGGAGCTCAGGGTAGATTCCTGGTATTGAAGATACTAAAGTTAACTTATTGAATTTATTTCAGATTAGATGGGGTGATCGATGGGGCTCGAACCCACGACAACTGGAATCACAATCCAGGGCTCTACCAACTGAGCTACGACCACCATTGAATCGTTAAAGTCTGTGGTGTGCCCGACTGGAATCGAACCAGCAACCCCCAGCTTAGAAGGCTGGTGCTCTATCCGGTTGAGCTACGGGCACATTCTGTCGGTAACCTACAAACTTCTTACTACATGAACCTGGTCGGGGTGGAGAGATTCGAACTCCCGACATCCTGGTCCCAAACCAGGCGCGCTACCAGGCTACGCTACACCCCGAAGGCCCGAGATTATACAGAGCATCTCGGAAAAATCAATTCTATTTTGCGTTTTTTTTCATCATTGGCAAGGCGAGCATTAGGTAATAAACCATAGACCATAAGGTCAACAACGCTGCCAAGTAGACAAACAAGGTACCAACTTGCTGAGTTGGAAAAGAAAAGATTGGATCGTGGTAAAGCAACAGCAAAATTGCGAGCATTTGGAATGTTGTTTTTATTTTACCGAGCATCGAGACCGCGACGCTTTTACTATTGCCTAATTGCGCCATCCATTCGCGCAATGCTGAAATCGTAATTTCACGACCAATAATAATGAAGGCGATGAGCGCGTCGACATAACCCAGTTGTGCCAATAAAATCAAAGCAGCACTGACCATTAATTTATCCGCAACAGGATCAAGAAAGGCGCCAAAAGCAGAGGTTTGATTTAAATAGCGTGCCAGATAACCATCAAACCAATCGGTGATAGCGGCAATCGCGAAAATCAGTGTGGCAAATTGATGTTTGTGCGACAAGGTAATCGTGTCATTCGACAGATAGAAAACGCCAACAAATACTGGAATCAGTAAAATTCTAAAGTAAGTTAGCAGGTTAGGTATATTTAGCGGCATCGTCAGTTAATGGAACTGCTGGTAAATTTTTTCAGCGAGGGCGGGACTAATCCCCTCCACTTTCGCTAAAGCTTCGGCGCTCGCTTGTTGCACACCTTTTATGCCGCCAAAATGTGCCAATAAGTTTCGTCGTCTCTTATCTCCGATACCGGAAATTTCTTGCAGCATCGAGGCGGTTCTAATTTTCCCTCGTTTCGCGCGATGTCCGGCAATCGCAAAACGATGCGATTCGTCTCGAACGTGTTGAATTAAATGCAATGCGGGACTATCGGGCGGCAATTGTAGCGGCTTTTCTACGCTGGGACGCAACAATTGTTCTAAACCCGCTTTGCGTTCAACGCCTTTGGCCACACCGAGCAAGGGAATTTCGCTCAAAGCTAACTCGGCCATCACCTCAATCGCAACATTGAGTTGCCCAAGCCCACCGTCAATCAAAATCAAGTCAGGACGCTTACCCTCACCCGCGCTGAGTTTTTGATAGCGCTTGATCAAAGCCAGTCGCATCGCGGCGTAATCGTCGCCGGGGGTGATGCCAGCGATATTGTAACGACGATATTCCGTGGGCCGAATCGCCAAATCGGCATACACCACGCAGGAAGCGACCGTCGCCTCGCCCATGGTGTGGCTAATATCAAAGCATTCGATGCGATTAATATCAGGCAATGCCAGCGCCTGCCGCAATTGTTCTATGCGATGTAATTGTCCGGCTTGCAAACCCGCTTGTTGCTGTAGCGCCAGCGCCGCGTTGTTGGTCGCCATGTCTAGCCATTGCCGGCGCTCGCCATTTACTGCGTGAGCGATTTGCACCTTATTACCCGATTGTTCTGCCAGTAAAGATTCCAACACTGTGGCAGAAATTGGCAAATTGGTGAGAATGAGCGGCGGCACGGTTTGGTTTAAAAAGTGTTGCGATAAAAAAGCTTCTAACGTTTCACTAGCCGTTAAGCCATCCGCATTTTGCGGGAAAAAATGTTTGTCGCCCAAATGTCGGCCACCGCGCACCATCGCCAAGGCCACGCAAAAAGCGCCATTTAATTCGGCCACCGCCACAATATCAGCATTCGTCGATTGACCACTTTCCATATATTGCTGTTGCTGAACGGTGCGCAAGGCTTGCAACTGATCACGCAACGCAGCGGCCTTTTCATATTCAAACTGTTCAGCGGCCAATTCCATCGCAGCGCGGAGCGAGTGTTCCACTTCCGCTTGTTTGCCACGCAAGACCAAGGCGGCGCTCCGCACATCGCGGGCGTAATCTTCCTTCGAAATAAGATTGACGCAGGGTGCGCTGCAACGATGGATTTGATGCAATAAACACGGTCGTGAACGATTGTTAAAAACACCCTCTTCGCAGGTTCGCAACAAGAAAACCTTCTGCAGCAAGTTGATTGTTTCTTTCGCCGCACCAGAATTTGGATACGGCCCAAAATATTGATTTTGCCGCTGCGGTGCGCCGCGATAGTAAGTTAGACGTGGAAAGTCACCGCTGGTGACAACAATATATGGATAAGTTTTATCGTCACGAAACAATATGTTGTAGCGTGGCTTTAAAGTTTTTATTAAGTTATTTTCGAGAATCAGTGCTTCAGCTTCGGTCTGGGTGACGGTGGTTTCAATGCGCGCAATGCGCGACACCATCAAGCGAATTCGTGGTGACAGATTGCTCTTTTGAAAATACGAAGAAACGCGCTTCTTAAGTTGATTCGCCTTGCCCACATACAGCACGTTGCCAGCGTGATCGAGCATCCGATAGACGCCAGGCAGCAAGGGTAAGCCGGCGAGAAATTCCTGATGATCGAAAAGAGTCTCGGCCATTTTTATTTAGATGAGAGACTTGAGACCGCTGGCAAATTCCGCCGCACCACCAAAAGCCGGATGCCGAACTGCACCCGCCACACTTATACCCATTTTTTGTAACAAGCCTTCGGCCTTTTTACCCACGGCAATGAGCTTCGCATTGGGAAATGCCTCGATTAAAAGTCGCAGCGCTGGCGCACCAAGCTCAATTTCAGCCGGCGTCGGTGTTCGATTGGTCCAAATATTATCTAATTGATGCGGATGCAATTGCACGGCATTCCATAAAATGGTGCGCTCCGCGATACCTAGCCGATAAAGCGTCTTCCAAACCACCGTAGCCGATGGCTCAGAAAATGGCAAGCGGCGAGTCGACAACCTGCCGGACGAGGCTGATAGGCGCGGAATCGCCCCTTCGCTCAACAAGCGTTCGCTAGTGAAGGCGATGCCGCTGTAACGACATCCCTGATAACCGGGCGCCTCGCCAATCAAAATATAAGCTGCCTGACAATCCAAATGCAAGGCAAGTCTTTCTAGCTTTTCAACTGGGCCGTTGCCTGATGCATCACTCGGGCAGTGATCGCGCCAAGGATTAAATAAGCCGTCTATGCCTGAAGGAAAAGTTGCGACCAAGCGATGCGCCAAAGCTAGGCTAGCGGAATTCATAAAACCTCTTTTTATTAAAAAAACAAAATCCGTCCACGAAAGACACGAAAAACACGAAAGTAAAACATAAAAAACTCATGAAGGCCCCCAACTAGTAAGTTGATCACTTATGACTTAAATTAATTCACGCCAGCAGTGTACAAGAAACTTGTCTGGGGTAACTTTCGTGCCTTTCGTGGACGGCTTTTAATGTCTGCCAAGCTTAAATTGAAATGAAAAACCCCGCACGCGGCGGGGTTTGTTCAGTGCAAATCAGCACTTATTCAGCAGCAGGTTCAACCACGACTTCTGGTGTCAACAACGCTTTCATACTTAAACGCATACGGCCTTTTTCGTCTGCTTCCAACACTTTCACCTTAACGATTTGACCTTCTTTCAGATGGTCAGACACGTTAGCGATGCGTTCGTTAGAGATTTGCGAGATGTGCAACAAACCATCTTTACCTGGCAGAATATTGATAATCGCGCCGAAATCCAACAACTTAACCACTGGACCTTCGTACGTTTTACCGACTTCCACTTCAGCGACGATGTCTTCGATACGTTTTTTCGCCAACAAACCAGCGTCGCCATTGACGCAAGCGATGGTGATATTACCTTCGTCGTCGATGTCGATAGTGGTACCAGTTTCTTCAGTCAACGCACGAATCACCGCGCCGCCTTTACCGATGACATCACGAATCTTCTCAGCATTGATCTTCATTTTGATCATGCGTGGTGCAAACGATGACACGTCAGGACGCACGGCAGGCATCGTTTCTTTCATGATGCCTAGAATATGCAAACGGCCTTCGCGCGCTTGGCTCAACGCCACTTGCATAATTTCTTTGGTGATACCGTTAATCTTGATGTCCATTTGCAAGGCGGTAATACCGTTATCAGAACCGGCCACCTTAAAGTCCATATCGCCCAGATGATCTTCATCACCCAAAATATCAGTCAACACAGCAAAACGATTACCGTCTTTGATCAAACCCATCGCGATACCCGCAACGTGAGTTTTAACCGGTACGCCAGCGTCCATCAACGACAAGCAACCGCCGCATACAGAAGCCATTGAGCTAGAACCGTTAGATTCTGTAATTTCCGACACGATACGCATCGAATAACCACATTCTTCTTCAGTTGGCAAAACCGCAATCAATGCCCGTTTAGCCAAACGACCGTGACCAATTTCACGACGTTTTGGTGTGCCAACACGGCCAGTTTCACCCGTTGCGTACGGTGGGAAGTTGTAATGCAACATAAAGCGATCGGTGTACTCACCTTGCAGCGCATCAATCTTTTGTGAATCACGCATGCTGCCCAATGTAGCGACCACCAAGGCTTGAGTTTCGCCGCGTGTAAACAATACCGAACCGTGGGCGCGTGGCAAAACGCCAGTACGGATGGTGATCGGACGCACAGTGCGTGTATCGCGACCGTCAATCCGTGGTTCGCCACTTAAAATTTGACCGCGAACAATTTTAGCTTCCAAGGCGCTGAACAATTCATTCAACAAGTTTTTAGCAACTTCTGGGAATTCAGTCGCCAATACCGCAAATACACTTTTGTGAATTTCGTTTAATTGCACGGTACGCGCTTGTTTTTCGCGCACAGCGTAAGCCGCTTGCAAATCCGTTTCAGCCAAAGCTGCGACTCGAGCGATCAGCGCTTCATCTTTCGGTGCCGCCGCCCAATCCCATTCGTCTTTACCAACCGCATCTGCCATCTCGTTGATCGCGTCGATCACCACTTGCATTTGAGCTTGACCAAATACCACCGCGCCCAACATCACTTCTTCAGACAATTCTTGCGCTTCAGATTCAACCATCAACACGGCTTTAGTAGTCGCTGCAACCACCAAATCTAATTTTGATGTTTTCAATTCTTCAGCCGTTGGATTCAATAAATATTGACCATTAGCGAAACCCACACGCGCCGCGCCGATTGGGCCGTCGAATGGAATACCAGAAATCGCCAACGCTGCAGAAGCACCAATCATCGCTGGAATGTCAGAATCAATTTGTGGATCGGATGACAACACGGTCGCCACGATTTGCACTTCATTGTAAAAACCTTCTGGGAACAGCGGACGCAATGGACGGTCGATCAAACGTGACGTCAAAATTTCTTTTTCGCTAGGACGACCTTCGCGCTTGAAGAATCCACCTGGAATCTTGCCAGCCGCATAAGTGCGTTCTTGATAATCAACCGTTAACGGGAAAAAGTCTTGCTCAGATTTAGCATTTTTGGCACCAACAACCGTAACCATCACCACGGTATCGTCAAGACTAACGATCACGGCACCACTTGCTTGACGAGCGATTTCGCCTGTTTCCAGTGTCAGTTGATGATTGCCGTAACTAATTGTTTTTTTAAAATGACTCAAGGTAAACCTCTCTACAGAATGGGGCGCGGTTGCGCGATCGCGAATATGAAACTCAAAATGAAGCGGGCCGCTAATGCGACCCGCCTTTTACTATTACTTGCGAAGTTCCAAACGTTTGATCAACTCACGGTAACTGCCTTCGTTTTTGCCCTTCAAATAATCGAGCAACTTACGACGACGACTCACCAAACGCAGCAAGCCGCGACGGGAGTGGTGATCTTTGTTATGTTCTTTGAAATGATCCATCAAATAGTTGATACGCGCCGTCATCAGCGCCACTTGCACCTCGGGGGAACCCGTGTCGCCTTTAGCGCGTTGATAATCGGCTACGATTAGCGATTTTTGTGCCGTGGTAATAGACATTTACTTAACCTCTCCAATAAAAAGTGCGGCATTCTACCCTTGAAATGGGGTGTAACTCAAGAACATCTCAAAAAAATCAATTCTCGATCTACTGCCGCGTTATAAAAAATAATGCTTCGTTACTTATCAAACAAACTTCACTTTAATCATTTAGTGACCGCTTTAACTGGCGTGCACGCTACATTATCAAACTGAAATTTCTGTTGAATCCGTTTGTGCTGCCTGTTTTGCTAAGCTGGCTAATAAACGACTGGGCGCCAAACCATGCCCTAACCATTCACCCACACCAATAAACTGCCCTACTGCGTACAACCGATATTGCCCAACAACCAAACTTTGCGACATGCCCAATTTTTGTCCGCGTCCCAACCGTATCGCCTGCGTTGCGTCTAAATCTAAGCGCGGCAAATCACTTAACAAGCTGTCGACCGGCATTATTAATGCATCACGTTCCGACTCGCTCAGCACGTCTAATTGCGCTAAATCCAACGCTTGTTCGACTGAAAAATCAGCAATCGCGATACGGCGTAGCGCAATTAAATGACCGCCGCAGCCTAACTTTTGCCCGATATCTTCGCCCAAGGTTCTGACGTAAGTACCTTTACTGCAACGCACCGTAAATTCCAATTCATTGCCGCTCAACTTATCTAAAGTCAACGCATAAATTGTCACGTCGCGCGCTTGCCGTTCAATGGTCACCCCTTCACGAATGTAATCGTACAAGGGTTTTCCTTGATGTTTTAGCGCGCTGTACATTGGCGGAATTTGTTGAATATTGCCGACAAATTGTGCCAGTACCGCTTGCGCTTGAAGCTCATTCACATCAACTGCACGCGTTTCTAAAATCTCACCTTCGGCATCGCCGGTGGTCGTCGTTTGCCCCAAACGAATGGTGGCGCGATAGGTTTTATCCGCATCCAACAGCCCCATCGAAAACTTAGTCGCCTCACCGAAACATATCGGCAACAAGCCAGTAGCCAAAGGATCCAGCGTGCCGGTATGGCCCGCCTTTTCCGCTTGAAATAAGCGACGCACTTTTTGCATCGCAATATTCGAACTCAAACCTAGTGATTTGTCGAATAGCAGAACGCCATCCAAAGTTCGCCAAGAACGCGCCATTACGCTTCGTCTTTTTTGTCGCTAGCGACCGCTTTATCGATCATCTGTGATAAATGTGCGCCACGCTCAATGGAAGCATCGTACACAAAATGCAATTGCGGGGTAATGCGCAACTTCATTGCGTGCGCCAATTGGGTGCGCAGAAAACCAGCCGCTCGATCCAAACCTTGTTGCAATTCTGGCTGATTACCTTCTAGCGATGTAAAAAATACTTTGGCGTGCGAATAATCGCTGACGACTGCCACATCAGTGATCGTCACTTTTCGCACACGCGGATCTTTCACTTCCATTCGAATTAACTGAGCCAATTCGCGTTGGATTTGATCAGCAACACGGTCGGTGCGGGCGTAATCTTTAGCCATTATTTCAGCGCACGTGCCACTTCAACGATTTCAAACGCTTCCAGGAAGTCGCCCACCTGCAAGTCATTAAAACCACGCAAGGACAAACCGCACTCAAAGTTCGATCTCACTTCTTTCACGTCATCTTTAAAGCGTTTCAACGAATCTAGTTCGCCGGTATGAATCACCACGTTGTTACGCAGTAAACGCACTAGTGAACCACGTTTAACCAAACCTTCGGTCACGTAACAACCAGCAATCGTACCCACTTTAGAAATGGTAAATACTTGACGAATTTCGACCATGCCGGTGATATTTTCTTTCTTATCTGGCGTCAACATACCGGACAAGGCAGCTTTAATTTCATCGACCATCGCGTAAATAATATTGTAGTAACGCACGTCCACGCCAGAAGACTCAGCCAAACGGCGCGAAGCCGCATCAGCACGTGAGTTAAAACCAATCACAATCGCTTTCGACGCTGTCGCCAAGTTAATGTCCGACTCGGTAATACCACCGACACCGCTGTGAATCATTTGCACCTTAACTTCGCTGGTCGATAACTTTTCCAACGCGCCGGCAATTGCTTCAACAGAACCTTGTACGTCAGCTTTGACAATCACTGACAGCGTCCGCACTTCGCCTTCAGCCATTTGATCGAACATGTTTTCTAGCTTAGTGGCTTGTTGTTTAGCCAGTTTCACGGCGCGGTATTTACCTTGACGGAACAACGCGATTTCACGCGCTTTCTTTTCATCGGCCAACACAATAAAATCAGCACCCGCTAGCGGCACTTCAGACAAACCCTGAATTTCAACTGGAATCGATGGACCTGCTTCCAAAACTGCTTTACCCGTTTCATCCAGCATTGCTCGTACGCGACCAAACACCGCGCCAACCAACACTGAATCGCCACGTTTCAAGGTACCCGATTGCACCAGCATCGTTGCGACCGGACCTTTACCCTTATCCAAACGGGCTTCAATTACAATACCTCGAGCAGGCGCATCTTTCGGCGCACTTAATTCCAACACTTCGGCTTGTAGCGAAATACCTTCTAGCAAGGTATCAATACCCTGCCCTGTTTTTGCCGACACTTCGACAAACATCGCATCGCCGCCCCAATCTTCAGGGACCACACCTTCCGCCACCAATTCTTGACGCACGCGCTCAGAATTCGCATCCGGTTTATCAATCTTAGTCACCGCTACCACAATCGGCACACCGGCCGCTTTAGCGTGGTGAATCGCTTCTTTAGTTTGCGGCATCACGCCGTCATCAGCCGCCACCACCAGAATAACAATGTCAGTCACTTTGGCACCACGCGCCCGCATTGCGGTAAACGCTTCGTGGCCCGGCGTGTCTAAAAAGGTAATCATGCCGCGCGGTGTAGTTACGTGATACGCACCAATATGCTGAGTAATACCACCTGCTTCGCCGCTCGCCACGCGAGAACGACGAATGTAATCGAGCAAGGAAGTTTTACCGTGATCAACGTGACCCATGACGGTCACCACTGGCGCACGAGATTCAGAAACCACATCTTTGTGATCAGCCGGATCAAGCAAGAATGCATCAGGATCATCCGGTTTAGCCGGAATCGCTTTATGCCCCAATTCTTCTACCGCGATCATCGCTGTTTCTTGATCCAACACTTGGTTGATAGTAACCATCATGCCCATTTTCATCAGCGCTTTGATAATTTCAACCGCCTTGACTGACATTTTCTGCGCCAAATCAGACACGCTAATAGTTTCTGGCACGGTCACTTCTTGAACCGCCAATTCAGTTGGCATCGAGAAAGCATGTTGTGGCGCAACACCTTTATCTTGCTTATTATGCCTATCATGGCGACCCGCGCGAATCGGTCCAGCACTTCTTACACCTGGACCAACGCGAGTGTCTACCGTTTTTGAAGGAGGGCGTTTTTTATGACCTGCCTGATCCCAAGGGCTATTTTTTTCAGCTACTTTTTCAATTTTTTTGGCTGGCCTTTCTACTTTGTCGCCAGGTTTAGGCGTTGGTTTGTGCAAAGTGCCTTCAGCGGGCACTGCTTCTACCACAGGTGCAGCGACCACTTCTGCCACTACCGAGGCTGCCCCAGCAACCACCGGCGATGACGCTTCAACCTTCACCTGAACGACAGGTGCCAGCTCAACCTCTTTGCGTTTAAAACGCGTCAACTTAGCTTGCACTTCTGCTGCTTGCAATTTAGACAATTCAGCTTGGGCACGCGCTTCAGACTCACGCATCAGGCGCTGCGAATCATCCACCACACTGACTGCGGGTTGAATTTTTGGCGCAGCAACTTCAGCGGCAACTTCCACAGTAACTTCAGCGGCAACTTCCACAGTAACTTCAGCGGCAACTTCCACAGTAACTTCAGCGGCAACTTCCACAGTAACTTCAGCGGCAACCTCAGCATGGGCTGCTACTGGCGCTGACTCTGACATAGGCGCTACTATTCGTTTTTTGCGAACTTCAACCTGAATAGTCCGTGATTTGCCAGTGCTATCCGCTTTTTTAATGGCGGTTGTTTCACGACGCATCAAGGTAATTTTATTATTGCCAGCGCCGTGCGCGCTACGCAAATGCTCAAGCAATTGAGCTTTATCTTGTTCCGATACCGTGTCTGTTCCTAGCTGCTTAGTCACACCGGCCGAATTCAACTGCACTAGCAGCAACTCGATCGGTAAACTCAATTCAGCAGCAAACTGCGCTACATTCATTTTTCCCATTACAGCCCCTTAACTACAAAACAGACAACATCCATTCAAACAATGCCAAGCTTAAGCAAACCAAGGCGCACGCGCCGTCATAATTAATTGATTTGCGCGTTCCGCATCCATACCCGTCATTTCCATCAGCTCATCGCCATCCAAATCAGCCAACTGTTCTTGCGTGCCAACACCTTTAAGCGACAACGCACGAGCCGTTTCTTGATCCATACCATCAATTTTCAATAGATCTTCGATGCCATGTTCAACCTGCTCTTCATTCACAATCGCAGCAGTCAACAAAGCATTGCGAGCACGACTACGCAACTCGTTTACCGTCGCCTCGTCCAAGGCTTCAATTTCTAACATTTCTTCCAGCGGCACATACGCCACCTCTTCTAATGTATTGAAACCTTCTTGCACTAGGATGTCAGCAACCTCTTCATCGACATCCAACTTAGCGATAAACAAATCACGAACCTTAGCAAACTCAGCTTCATTTTTCTGTGATGATTCTTCAACCGTCATCAGATTAATTTCCCAACCGGTCAGTTCGCTCGCCAAACGTACATTTTGACCACCGCGACCGATGGCTTGCGCCAAATTATCTTCTTCAACGACCACATCCATACTGTGACGCTCTTCATCCACCACAATACTGGTGACTTCAGCGGGTGCCAACGCATTAATAACGCTGGTTGCCGGATCTGCCGACCACAAAACAATATCAACCCGTTCGCCAGCCAACTCATTGGTCACTGCCTGCACGCGCGAACCGCGCATACCGACGCAAGTACCAATAGGGTCAATGCGTTGATCGTGTGAACGCACTGAAATCTTGGCACGAGAACCTGGATCACGCGACGCGCTCACAATTTCCAACAGACCTTCTTCAATTTCTGGCACTTCCAACTCAAACAACTTCACCAAAAATTCCGGCATGATTCGTGACAACACAATTTGCGGACCACGAACGGTGCGATCAACGCGCAACAAATTCGCGCGAACACGATCGCCGACGCGTAAATTTTCTTTCGGAATCATTTGATCGCGTGGCAACAAGGCTTCGATTTTGCCAAACTCAATCATCGCATTGCCGCGTTCGATACGTTTAACCGTACCCGACACCAAATGTTCGCCGCGCTCCATAAAGTCGGCCAAAATTTGCTCACGTTCAGCATCGCGAATCTTTTGGAAAATAACTTGCTTGGCCGCTTGCGCACCGATACGACCGAAATCGATCGAATCCAATGGCTCTTCAACGAACTCTTCCAACTGAATGTCAGGATTAACTTTTTGGGCTTCAGCCAATTTGATGTGCAAATCAGGCGTCTCGAAAGTTTCGTCATCCATCACTTGCCAGCAACGAAACGACTCATATTCGCCAGTTTGGCGATCGATACTAACCCGCACGTCAGCTTCCTCATCGGAATAACGTTTTTTCGTCGCCGACTCCAAAGCCGATTCCAGCGCACCAAACACAATTTCCTTGTCCACGTTTTTCTCACGCGCCAAAGCATCTACCAATAACAAGACTTCACGACTCATACCGTCTCCAACCGATCAAAAAACTGGCACTAAACGTGCCTTGTCTAAATTAGTCAGCTCAATCGAAACTGAACCGCCCTCTATTTCCATCTGCAACACACCGGACTGCACACCACTCAACAACCCTACAAAATTCTTACGGCCATTCACTGCCACGCGTACTTTTACTTGCGCTTTCTGACCCGTGAAACGGACGAAATCTACTTCTTTTTTCAATACTCGATCCAAACCCGGTGAAGAAACTTCCAAGCGATCGTAGTCAATATTTTCAACCAGCAGCACGCGGGCTAAATGGTGACTAACGCGCTCGCAGTCTTCCATCGCAATTCCTTCCGGCTTATCGATAAAAATACGCATTAAACCACGACCGGACAATTCAAAATCGACCAGTTCATAGCCCAAACCCGCTAAGGTTGTTTCGACAAATTTTGGTACATCCATCTTTCAATCCCACAAATAAAAAACGGGCCCGAAGCCCATCAAATAACCGCACGGATTAAAACTAACTCCGCCAGTTAAAAAGGGTTGCATTGCTGCAACCCTCATGAATTGGCGTCCCCAACGAGATTCGAACTCGTGTTATCGCCGTGAAAGGGCGGTGTCCTAGGCCTCTAGACGATGGGGACTTTGTTACTTCTACTACACACTTTTTGGGTGGTGGAGATAAGCGGGATCGAACCGCTGACCTCTTGCATGCCATGCAAGCGCTCTCCCATCTGAGCTATACCCCCGAAAAAGAGCGCGCATTATAATGACCGAGTGCCATCTTGTAAAGCACGATTTGCAATATTTTTTCAGAAGGATTGCCAAGCGGACTGCTCAGCGCGCAGCAACAGCTCACTCGTAAAATCGAGCGCCAACTGCAAATGATTGTCAGCCAGTGCCGACAAGTCCTCACCCAATTCAAAACTTTCCCCTTTGATACAAAGCACAAACGCTGACAAGCTAGCAGCCGGATAGAGCTGCTGATGCACCGCTAGCAACGCCTCAGGCGTTAAAGCGTGGCTATAAAGCTGCTCGGCAGCGCTATTTTTGAGCGGATAAAAATCATACGGTGCCGGCGTATCCATCCCCGCATCGACAAATAAAATCAAGCGTCGTTGCTGTAAATCGAGCACGTGCTCAACTTGCAATTGATATTCTTCTAGGATTTCGCACGCCTCGGCCAGATTATTTTCCGCCAACCAAGGTGCCAAACGACGAACCAATAACGGTGCCAACGCATCATCGCCTCGCGATTCATTGCCGATGGCGAAAATCAGAACTGGGGCGACCATTACTCAGTTAAGCAAAGTTGGCCATCGCTGCTACGCGTCAAACGAGACAACTGTTCCCCGGTCACATTAACAACTTCCACCTCCAGCGGCATTTTTCCCAAAGCGTGCGTCGCGCAAGATAAACACGGATCGTAAGCGCGAATCGCAACTTCAATATGATTGAGCAAACCCTCGGTGATTTCATGTCCCGACAAATATTGCTCCGCCACACGCCGCACCGCTTCGTTCATCGCTTGGTTATTGTGAGTGGTGGAAACGATCAAATTACACATTGAAATTAAGTCATTTTCATCCACCCGATAATGATGAATTAGCGTGCCGCGCGGTGCCTCAATGACACCAACGCCTTCTCTACCGCGCTCGCCGCTGGTCATTAAGTCATTGCCGAGCACAGCAGGATCGAGCAGTAATTCTTTAATTTTTTCAGCGGCATGCAACATTTCGATCATCCGCGTCCAGTGATAAGCCAACGGCGCGTGTGACGGTAAACCACCGTTATAAGCAACGAATTCGCAGCGTTCGATTTCAGCCAATGGCGTGGCAATAAAATCGCAATTTTGAATCCGCGCTAACGGCCCAACCCGATACCAACCGTTTTCCTCGCCCAACGATTTCCAATGCGGAAACTTCATGTAACTCCAATTTTTGACTTTCTCTTCGATCAACTCGCTGTAATGCTGATAATCGACGCCATCAAACAGAATCGTCCCGTCGGCATCGCGACCCCGCAACGAGCCGTGATACAAATCGAGGCTACCATCGCTTCCCACCATCGACATCGAATTAGCACGCGATAAGCCAAACTGGTCATATAAATTAGGTTGTTGTTGATGCAATTGCTTGACCAACTGCACCGCATCCACGCTCCAACCAATCATCTGATCAATGTCTTGCAGCAACTCATCGCGCTCTGCCAGCGTCAGCGATTTATTCACACCACCTGGCACCGCACCGGTGCCATGCACTCGTTTACCGGCGGTATACCGAATCACTTCTTGACCAAACTTACGCAACAAAATGCCGCGCCGCGCCGTATCTGGATGCGCCGCCGCCACGCCGACAATATTGCGTTTACTGACATCGCTGTCAAAACCAAACAACAAATCAGGTGAACTTAAATGGAAAAAATGCAGTGCGTGCGATTGCAAGATTTGGCCGTAATGCATCAAGCGGCGGATCGCTTCAGCGGTTGGCGTCACCTGTTTGGCGCCGACAATCGCATCCAACGCTTTACTCGCCGCTAAATGATGACTCACCGGACAAATGCCGCATAAACGCTGCACCATCACCGGCACTTCCCAATATGGCCGCCCCTGAATAAATTTTTCAAAGCCGCGAAACTCGACAATATGCAGCCGCACTTGATGCACTTTATTATTCTCGTCGAGCAGAATGGTGACTTTGCCGTGACCTTCCACTCGCGATACTGGATCAATCACCACCCGACGCAACTTTTCCGGCTGACTAGCTGTTTCTAAAGATAAAGACATGGTATTTCCTTAATCGTAATGGATCAGTCCGTGGCCCAATTCAGGCTCACGACCGGCTAACAAATCGGTCAACACTTTCCAAATCGCATCGCCAGACGGCGGACAACCGGGAATAAAATAATCAATTTTCACCACCTCATGGAGCGGATAAACCTTATCCAGCACCAAGGGCAATTCAGGATCGTTCGGAATAAAACCATCGGCCAAACCGTGTTGCGCGTGATACACCTCTTGCAAAATAGTCGAAATGGGCAAGTGATTGCGCTGTGCCGGCAAGCCGCCGTTGATCGCGCAGGCGCCGATCGCAATCAAAATTTTGCATTGCTGGCGAAACTCGCGCAGCACGTGCACATTTTCAGCGTTGCACACGCCACCTTCGATAATGCCAATGTCGCACGGACCGCAATGTTTAATATCGGTCAGTGGTGAACGGTCAAACTCGACCAATTCCAATAGCGCCAACAGCCGTTCGTCAATATCCAAAAATGACATATGACAGCCGAAACAGCCTGCCAACGAGGTGGTCGCCACCCGTAATTTAGGTTTAATCGATGCGTCCATCTCAGTCGCCCTTCTCTGTTTTGTGGCTCATCGCGCCGATAGGCTGCGTATCGTAAGTGCGTTGTCCAATCGGCACCGAAAAGCCAACCCGTTTTTTCAAAATTACGCCTACTGGACAAATATTCGCCGCTCTATCGCTCTCAGCAAAATCGGTATCGGCTAATTGACCCGATTTAGAATTGACGATTAAATGCGTATTAATGCCGCGTCCGGCCAAAGCAAACACGGCTTTTTGATCAACGTCGCGACTGGCGCGCACGCACAAAGAGCACAAAATACAGCGATTAAAATCAAGCAAATAATCGGGATGTGAAGCATCCAGCGGTCGATCAGGAAAGAAATGTTCGAAGTGCGACGACATCATGCCGAGCTGGTAAGCGGTCGCCTGCAACTGACAATCGCCACTTTTTTCGCACGACGGACAAAAGTGATTGCCTTCGACAAACAACATTTGCAACAACGCCACCCGCTCAGCATTCAATTCGGCGGTATCACTTTCCACCATCATGCCGGCCTGCGCTTGTTGGGTGCAGGAAGCAGTTTGCCGACCATCGGCTTTCACCGTACATAATTTACAGGAACCGTGCGGCTTAAATTCAGGATGAAAACACAGGCGCGGAATATAAACGCCGGCGTCGATCGCCGCCTGAATAATGGTTTGTCCGTCACTAAACGAAATCTCTTTGCCATCTAGCGTAAACGAATTATTTTGATTCATAGTCACTCTCCAAATGGGCGTCAGCATCATCGCGTCCAGTCATTTGCCGCGCTTGCTGTAAAGCGCGATCGAGATCAAACGCCGGTACAAAATGTGAATGCTGCATGCGTTTTTCATAGGCGGGACGGAATTTCGCGATGGTATCGAGCACCGGATTACACGCCGAATGCCCAAGTCCACAATGGCTCATCGACAGCAATAAACTGTTCAGTTTTTCAATCTCAGCAAAGTCGTAAGCAGAACCGTGACCGCTGGAAAATTTATCCATTAAATTCGACAGCAGCGGCGTACCCACCCGACACGGCGTACAGAAACCGCAACTTTCGTGAGCGAAGAAATGGACGAAATTGCGCGCCACCTCAAACATATCACGGCTGTGGTTAAACACCATAAAGGCGCCAGCGGTAGGAATATCTTCGAAACCGATGCGCCGATTAAATTCATTCGGCGCCACACAGATGCCAGAAGCGCCGCTAATTTGCACCGCTTGTGTGTCTGTCGCACCGCAATCTTGCAGCACTTGCGCCACCGTCACGCCAAAGGGATATTCGTAAATGCCGGGCCGCGCACAATCGCCCG
>Ga0114977_10001146_pt1 | contig 17400 bp, 25 predicted proteins | sample S_130805_MF_Meta_FD_87026 | JGI IMG/M metagenome (GOLD analysis project Ga0114977, IMG submission 87026) | Freshwater microbial communities from Lake Simoncouche, Canada to study carbon cycling - S_130805_MF_MetaG | ecosystem: Environmental > Aquatic > Freshwater > Lake | place: Lake...
AGCGCCGCCAGTGGGCCGCGCAACGCCCCGCCGCCGAGATGGGGGATCGTCTCCTCCTCGCCACCGCCGCCAAGCTCTCCAACGCGTACGGGTCCACGGCGCTGCCGGAGGAGGCCGAAGCGTACACCATCACCTACGCCGAGGTCGGTCGGTCGGCGGATGAGGTGCTGGCGGAGCTCGCCGAGTTGGAGAAACTGGTCGCCGCGGACTTCATCGGCCCGATCGACGCGATCCGGCGCATCCACCCGTCGCTCGACACCGTGGGCGCCGTCAAGAAGATCGGCGACATCTACACGCAGAAGGCGATCGTAGCGCGGATCAAGGCGGAGAACATGCCGACTATGCCGGTCGTACTGCCTCCTGCCGCGCCCGCCGCTGATCCGACCCCCACCGGAGCCTGACCATGGCCATTCGATCCGCCGCCCTTGAGCCCGTGCCCGTCGCCGCGCCGAACCCCACCACCGAGGTCGAGACGGAGACGGTGTGGACCGCCGACCCCGGCAACGTCATCAGCACGATTCACGTCACCCGCACGCAGCACGCGTTCGTCGCGGTTGAGCACCCCGATGGCATGACCGCGGGCGCCGTTTTGCGCGGCATCAAGGATCGCGCGCTCGACTTCGCTCCGGCGATCTGCTGGTGGGAGACGGAGACGCAGACCGATTGGGCGGAGATCGCCCTTGGGGTCAACGCACCGCACGACAAGAGCACCAAGCCCTTCCCGATGATCGTCAGCAAGCCCGCTGCCGAGTAGACCCCTCACTCCTTCGACCGGAGTTCCCATGGCCACGCCCCCCGGCTTCGTCCCCACCCCCACCCCCGCCACGCCGCCCGCCTCCACTGGCGCTCCGGCCACGCCCCCGGCCCCCCAGCCGATCGGCGATCCTCCGTCGGTGCAGGAGCGGATCAACGCGCTCAACGCGCGGCTGCACGAGGCGGAGCAGAAGGCGGCTCGCGTCGCCGAGTTGGAGAAGCGAGCCATCCTCGCCGAGCGTCGGGCCGACAGCGCCGCTCACGCGCAAATCCAGCACCCCGCCGTCGCCGCGCATGTGTCGAGCCAGTATGACGCCTACGCTGCGCATGTCGGCGAGGGCGCGAAGTCCTACGGCGAGTGGCTGAAGACCGAGGCGGCCACCAACCCGCTCGTGAGCCCGTACCTGAGCCCGTACCTGAGCACGCCGGCCGCGGCGGAGCCGGTGGTGAACCGTGCCGCCGTCGCTGCCGCGACCACTGCCCCTGCTGCCGCAAACACGGTCGCCCCGCCGCCGAACCCCAACGCGGGCGCCATTCCCTCGCCGGTCACTCCGCCGATCACCTCGTTCTCGGAGCAGGCGGTTCGGAGCATGAGCGATGCCGAGGTCAAGGCCAACCTGCCCGCGATCCTTGAGCAGATGAAGACCGAGGGCGCGATCAAGTACACGCCACCCGCTCCGCGGACTTGACAGCCCGTCGCGGCCATGCCAAACTGACAGCGACGACGTAGCGCACCGATTCACCCACGTCACGGGGAGTAGCGCCAAGTCGGAAGCCTCAACCCCTTCCCTCTCGGATACTCCCAAATGGCGAACGAAACGACCTACGCTGCGATCCTCTCTGCCGGCGGCCGCGTGACCAAGGTGCTCAGCGCACTCCTGCACCAGTCCCTCTACGATCCGACCGGCCTCCGCGCCAAGATGAACTTCGTCCCGCGCGCCGGCATGAGCTCCGACACCACCAACGTCACCAAGGTCACCCGCGGCGCCGTGATGGCGGCGGCCTCCTCGGAGACCTCCGGCGGGTTCAGCAACACGCTCGTCACCACTGGCAACTACGATCTCACCGTGGCTCGCTACGGCCTCGTGATGAAGCCCTCCGACCTGTTCAACATCACGGGCGGCGCCTTCGACGTGAACTACATGCTCGGCATCCTCACCGAGTCGCTGGAGCTCACCCTCACCGACCTCTGCTGCGGGCTCTTCGCCAACATCGCCGGCAACGTGGGTACCAGCGGCGCCGACATGACGGTCGACGACTTCTGCGACGCGCTGTACTACCTCAACCTCAAGAACAACCAGCGCGACGGCGTGAGCGCCGTGCTCCACGCGCAGCAGGTCAACGACCTGATCGAGTCCATCCGCGGCGAGGGCGGGCCGATGCAGTGGCGGACCGACGCGCAGGGCCTCCTTACCATGCCGGGCGTCGGCTTCGTGGGGCAGTTCATGGGCGTCCAGGTCATCCAGTCCGACAGCGTCCCGACGGCCAACGCCGCCGCCGACCGTGCCGGATGCATGTTCGCCCCGGGCGCGTTCTCCTACACCCTGGCGGACGTGGCGAGCATGGACCCCATGATCAACCCGGCCGATGTGGTGGTCGCCACCCCGGAGATGTTCGTGGAACGCGTGCGGGACGGCGCCAACGCGCTGACCAGCTTCATCGCCAACGCCTACCCCGGTGTGGCCGAGGCCGAAGACCTCCGCGGCGTGCGCATCACCACCGACGCCTGATCGGTGACTCCTGAGCGGCGCCGGGTTCTCTGGCGCCGCTCGTCTCCCCCCAACTCCCTCGACCGGAGCCCCACATGTCCATCGAACTCACGCAGCCGAAACCGTATCAGGTGCAGGCCGACCAAGCGGAGCGGCGTCTGCCGAAGGGGTGGGCCAACCATCGCTTCGTCTACGTCCACTACCCTGAAGCGTGGTCGTTCGATGAGGGCTCCGGCTTCCTTCCCGACCTCAGCACCATCGTCGCCAAGCCCGGCGTCAACGGCGTCGGGAAGGACGGCACGCTGAACAAGCCGATCGCCGGCTCGCTCGACAAGGGTGGCCTGGTCATCAACGCCACCGACCCGCGCCTCGGTCCGTGGAAGAACTACGTCGGCGCCTACGACTGCGTGGACGGGAAGCACTGGTGCTTCATCAAGACGGAGTTCACGATCCTCCCCGGCGGACGGGTGAAGCCGATCGACCGCTCCGCCGACTTCCGCGCCTTCCGCGCGCACCTGCGTGACGCGCAGTTGGTCCACCCCCTCTCCGAGCCGGTGTACAACCAGCTCGTCGAGATCGAGCGCCAGCGCCTCAAGCGCGCCGGGAACGACGCCGCGCGCAACCCCCACCTCCGCGCCAAGTACGAAGCGCAGGAAGCCCGGATCGCCGCGATGGCGAAGGCGTGGGCCACCTACACGGGCGCCGACAGCGACGAGCCGATCGGCATCCTCACCCCCACCGTCCCCCCTGAGCCCGACGAGGTGCCGGCCGTCGATCCCGGCCCCAAGCGCCGCAAGGCGATCGAGGTGTCGGCATGAGCGGCGAGCACCCCAAGGGCCGCGAGGCGATGAGCGACATCCAGCGCCGGCTGCGCGAGATGGGCGTTCCCGCCAAGGAGGCCGAACAGCGCGCCCGGGAAACCGCACTGCGCGATGATCGCAAGCGCAACGGGGGTGGCAAGTGATCGAGCTGCGCGCCGGCACCGTCGAGGAAGCCAAGGCCCTCGTCAACACCCTCACCGTCACCGTCTCCCGCGCCGGCCGCCACATCGGCAACGCGGATGCGTACGCTGCGGATGCGGTTGAGGTCACCCATCTCACCGGACAGATCGCCGCGCTGTTCAACGTCCCCCCTGAGCCCGAAGAGGGCCGTCAAACCGAAGCGGTGCCGGTTGAGGTTGCCATTCCGGCGACTCTGACCCGGCGCCGAACCCGCCCGTAGGAGTCTCCCATGCCCGCCTCCAAGATCGCACGTTCGCAGATCGCGGTCACGACCGCCGCCGCCGGCTCCGTTGCTGGTGATGCTGCTGCCCTTCCACCCGCCAAGACCGTGCTTCCCGTCAGCGGCGCTGACGACACCAAGGGCGTCATTCTCGACGCGCACGACGCGTTTCTTGGCAACCGCATCTTCATCGCGAACCTCGTGAGCAACAAGATCCTCAAGGTCTACCCCCCGACCGGCGGCACCATCAACGGTGCGGCGGCCAACGCGGCGGTGAGCACCGCGAGCGGCAAAGGCATCACCATGATCTGCCTCGCGGCCACGTCCACCGGCGGCACTTGGTCGGCGTACTAAGCCATGGCTTACGTTGCTACCGTCACGCGCACCCGGTCACGCATCGTGGGTCGGGCCGTCCACACGATCACCATCGTGGAGACGGGCATCACCGCCGGGACCAACGAGGTCACGATCGACAACCTGCCCCCCCGCGGGAAGCTGGTTGAGCATCGGTGCAAGGTCACCCCCGGCGACGGGGACGCGACCACGGTTGACCCCGAACTCGGGACCGCCACCACTAAAAAGGACATATTCGAGAACGGGACGGCGGCGGGCACGACGACGAACACCGATCTCACCAAGGGCTACAGCGGGCGCACCCTGTACGGCCGCTCGCAGTGCAACGGCGCGACATTCACGGGCACGACCGGCAACGTCACCACCGTCATTGTCATCGCTGAGGGGGCCTACTGATGTCCACCGCCAACGCCCAGATCGACATCGCCATCGTGCTCAACGAGGTCATCGCCTCCGGCGTGAAGCAGGGCACTGTGGCGCACCGCTTCGACCTCGCCGCGCTCCAGACCCTCCGCCTCACCAGTGGCACGGGGTCGGGGCAGGTTGACCTCGTGTTCAGCGAGAAGGACGCCGCGATCGGAACGTCCACCACCGTGGACCGGGACTTCGCCGGCTCGCTCACCGACAGCCAGGGCTCGACCATCACCATGGTCAAGGTCAAGCTGCTGGTCATCTACAACGGCGGCACCGTGCCGATCACCGTGAAGGGCAAGACCGGCGCCGTGTTCGCGCTGTTCAGCGGGTCCACCGACTCGCTCAACGTCGCAGCGGGCGCGTGCGTCGTGTTCTTCGACCCCACCGGGATCACGGTCGGTGCGGGCACCACGGATAAGATCACCCTCGGCAACGCCAGCGGCTCCACCGCGGCGGCGTTCACCATGCTTGTCGCCGGAACGAGCGCCTGATGACCACGCACCGCTACACGCTGCGGGCGGATGGGCCGCTGATGATCGAGCGGGGGGCGTACACCGTCGTTGCCCTCTCGATCTACGACGGCACCGCGCTTGCGTCGTTCTCAAGCGGTACGTGGTCACTGGTGAGCGAGAGCGGCGCTGAGGTCGCATCGGGCAGCACGTCCACCGACAGCGGGGACGTGACGGTCACGATCGCGACGGCGGACACGTCGGGCGCAGCCTACTCGACGCGGTGGCGCCTTCGGGTGTCCATGGTGGTGACGGCGATCCCTGCGGTCTATGCCAACTTTGAGCGCGACGTGTGGATCGTGCGCTCGGTGCTGCGTCCCGTTGTCACGGTAGATGACCTGGTGCGCCGCCACCGTGACCTCCGGGACTTGGTGGACGGCGGCGACGACGCGATCGCCGGGTACGGGATCGAGGCGTGGGCGAGCATCACCGCCGACCTCATCACCAAGGGAAAGCGAACGAATCTGATCATGGAGTCGTGGGCGCTGCGCAAGCTCCACACGCTCCGGTGGCTCGCGCTGCTCTTTGCCGATGCCGCGACCCGGTTCGCCGGGGAGGACCGCTACGCTGCCCTTGCCACGCGCTACGGCGACGACGCGGCGGCGGAGTGGGACAAGGGACTGCGGTTTGAGTACGACACCAACCAGGACGGCATCGCGGACACGGCGACGGCGTCCACCAACGTGCTCAGCATCACCAGCGGACGCGGCGGCGGGCCTCGCGTCACCCGGGGCTGGGGATGAGCCTCACCACCAAGCAATTGCGCGCCGGGCTCACCGCTCGCGTCGCCACCGTGGCCGGGCTGCATACCGCATCCGGGCCGCTGGGCGTGGAGCGCGAGCCGTCCACGTTGGCCGATCGGTCCTTCGAGGTGATCATCACCGACGAGACCGATGCGGGCGAGCGGGTACGCGCCGGGGCTCGGATGTGGGTCACCGCGCAGTTCTCCGTCCGCATGGTTCACCGGATGCCGCTCAAGGGCGGCGCCGAGGCGCGGGACCAGGCGCTTGACGACAGCGATGCGGTGCGGAGAGTGCTGCTCTCGCACGCGTCCGACCCCATTCGGGAGTGCGAGAACACGATCACCTACGGCGGCACGTCTCGCGAGGAGCGGGGCGGCGGCGCGTACATCCTCACCACCATGCGCTGGGCGGTCCGCTACGACTGCTCGCTGGTGGTCTGATGGCGATCGAGGTGACGTGGCAACTGCCCGCCGTGGATGCGTACCTGCTCGGTGCGCATGGGGCGCCACGTTCGCTCACCGCCGAGGAGGGCGACGTGCTCTGGGAGTACGCTGCCGAGGTCGAGCGGTACGTGGTCGAGCGGTGGCCGGTAGACACGGGTACATCGCGGGACTCGTTCGCCTTCACCATCTCGACGCAGCCGGGCGAGATTGCGGCGACGTTCACCAACGACATGTTTTACGCCAAATACGTCACCGAGAAGGGCACAACCCCGGTGAGCCAGGGGGGCACGTCGCTCTACGCGGAGCTCTACCCGGCCGCCCTCGACGCGTACCGGGACAACGCGATCCGTGACCTCAAGGCCGCGATCGACCGTACCGAGGCCACGATTGCCCGTGCGTCGTCGGAGCGTGGTCGACGCGCCGCGACGCTTCGGGCCTACCTGCCCGCGTTGGTGGGCTGATGGCCAGCCCCGTCGCAATGGACGTGGAGGCCACCGTCACGCTCGACGTGCCGAACCTCGTCAAGCGCCTCGATGGCGCCGTGCTCCGCATCATGCAGCGGGCGCGGCGCGACCTCGTGACCGACGCGCGCAAAAAGTGGCGCGGGTGGGAGTACAAGGGCCGCCCGGTCAGCAAGCGCAACATCAGCATCAACGCGTGGGAATCCACGATCCAGACGACCGAGCACCCCTACTCGTTCACCGTCGAGAACCATGCGCGCGGCGTCTACACCGGCAAGCCCTACGTCAACCTCGTCCACCGCGCCGGGTCGAGCGAGTACGAGGCCGATGTGCTCTTCGCGAGCTGGGGCGAGTCGCAGATTCCGAAACTTGAGGCTGACCTCACGCGCGCCATTCTCGACGAAATGGGCAAGCCCGGTGCCGTCAAGAAGCGCCGCGTGAACAAGGTCAGCGCCACTACCAAGCTCGTTCTCACCTGAGGAATAATCATGGCCGAATCTACCGTAGTCAAGGTCAGGCGCGACGGAACCATCAGCATCAAGGACGGAGCCGGTTCGCCGCTCACCTACACCGTAGCCTACGAAAACGGCGACTTCTCCGCCACCGTGGACAAGGCGGGCCGGATTGTCATCCGTGACCGCGGCGCGATCGTCGGGCTGCGCAAGGGCGACGACCCGGTGCAGTCGCTCTCGTTCTCCGTCCACCTCCGCGCGCTCGCGATCACCGGCACCAACGCCACGCTGATCGACGTGATCGAGCGGACCGGGGCCTGGGCCGCCGCGACCTCCACGGGTGGCACCGGGTACGAACAGTTCCTGGTCGACGTGGTGATGACGATTGAGGGGACCGACCTCGGCGACTCCGCCGACCACACCGCTACCTTCTCCAAGGTGCTCCTTACCTGGGACATGAAGGAAGGCGACCCCGACGTGATCAACGTCAAGGGCGAGGTCTACGGCACGATCACCCGTACCGGCCCCGCGACGTAGTGTGTTAGGGTGGGGGTGGCGATCCCGCCCCCACTCCCTCGACCGGAGCACTCATGACCGTCACGATCCTTGGACTCACGCTGCCCGTCATTCTCCCGGCTCGCCACGCCGAGCCGCACGAACTCGTGATGACGCGGTTCAACAGCCTCCCCCGCGGCAGCGCGGCACAGCTCGGGCTCTGCGTCCCGAAGCTCTGGGAGCCCACCGAGAAGGGCGGCGCGGGGCTCGCGCTGACGTTCACCTACAAGTCCTGCGGACACGACTGGTACGAGTTCGGCGCGCGGGTGTGGGAGGTGCTGCGCCAGGCCGGCGTGACTGACGAGGCGATCGCCCTCGCGGCGGCGCCGATCGATGCGGAGTTGACGCGCCGGGTGTTCCCGACGCAGGAGGAAGTGACCGAGCGCGTGGGTTTTTCCGATCCGACCGGGGGCGCGTAGACCACTACGCCCTCCGGCTGGCGCGGTTCTGGCGCTCCGACGATCCGCGATGGTTCTACAACCTCACCCGGGATGAACAGATCACCGTCATGGCCGACTACGAGATCGAGCACGAGACCCCGGAGGAGCGCAAGGAGCGCGTCCGCGAGGAGCAGCGTGCCAAGTCGGCCGAACTGCGGCAGCGCCTCCGGGCCATGAAGGGGGGCGGCTGATGGCAACGCAGGGCGGTGACGTAAGCTTCCGGTTCACGGGCGACACCTCCGGGCTGGAGGCGGCGGTTCGCACCGTCGCCCGAGAGCAGGAGGCGGCGGCGGCGTCCGCGGTCAAGGCGGCGGCGGCGGCGGCGGCGGCACTGGAGGCGGAGCGCGCGGCCACGGTCAAGGTCACCGACGCCGAGAAGGAGCTTGCCAAGCAGATGGCGGCGACGGACGCGGCGGCCAAGGCCAAGGCGTCCGTGCTCGGGGTTACCGTTTCGCAGCTCAAGCAGGTTGAGGCGGCAACGGCGCGGGCAGAGGCGGCGCAGGCGGCGCAGTCCGCAACCGTCGGCACGGCGGCGACGAAGTTCGACAAGCTTGGCATGGCGATGGGGCCGATCGGCGGGGTGCTGAGCAAGATCAGCCCTGAGGCCGGCGCCGCGGCCTCCTCGATCGCCGGGCTCACCAGCGGGTTCCAGGGCCTCACCGCCGCCGGGATTGCGCTGGAGACGATGGTGCCCGTGGTCACCGTGCTCGCGGGCGTGGTGGCTGCGGCGACGTATGCCTGGACCACGTACAACGATCAGGTCAAGGAAGCGGCCGACCGGGCGGAGGGGCACAAGGCCGCGCTTGCCACGGAAGCCGACTACGTGACCGAGTTGGAGCGGGCGCAGTACCACCTCAAGGAAACGGTGGGCGTGCTCACGGAGGCGGAAGCGAAGCAGCAGATACGGCGCGAAACGTCGGCCAAGCTCGCCAAGGACTCGGTGGGGATGACGGACGAGCAGGCGTCCGCGCTTCGTGGGCTCGCGTCGAATATCGCCTACGCGAAAGAGCAAGAGATCGAGTACGCGTACGCGCAGAAGGCATCGGAGGAGGCGCTGGCCGCCAAGGCAAAGAGCGCCGCACAGGCCGCCACCGCACAGGCCGCGCTCGCGAAGCAGGAGGCCGAAACCCTCGCCGCCGCCAAGGAGGTCGGCTCTGCTCAGGACGCGGCCTATGCGCAGTTCGTCGAGCACGAGAAACTGATGCGTGCGCAGCGGGCGGAGACGCTTCACGACTACATTGATGGCAAGCAGGCCGAGATCGACATCGCGAAGAAGGCGGCGGACAAGGAGGTCAAGGCGGCAAAGGACGCGGCAAAGGAAAAGATCGCGGTCAACCGTCAGATGACCAGCGCGATCGCCGACCTCGCCGGATCGACGCACGACCTCCTCATCATGTACGCCGAGAGCCAGGCGAAGCACAATCGCAAGGCTGCGCTGGCCGCGTTCTACGCCGCTCAGGCCGTCGCTGCGATCCAGGCCGGCGTGAACACCGCGCTTGCCGTGACCAACGCCCTCGCCACCGTGCCCTACCCGGCGGCCCCGTTCGTCGCAGCGGCGGCCGGTGTCGCGGGCGGTATCGAGATCGCCACCATCCTCGCGTCCAAGCCCTCGTTCCACTCCGGCGGTATGCTCTACCCCGACGAGGGTAACGCCAAGCTCTTGGCCGGTGAGCCGGTGATCAACCGTCAGGCGGCGGCGCGCATCGGGCTCGACAACCCCGCGGCGGTGGCCGACGTGAACCACGGCGGCGCGGGTGGGCCGTCGCTAGGCGGCGTGACCGTGCTCCGCATCGGCCGGCTGGAGGCGCGCGAGATCGTACGCTCCGACGTGGTGTCGGGCGGGCTCATCGTTCAGACTGCGAAGACCGCCGCGATGTCCGGTCGCAACCTCGCCGGCCGCACGGGTCGGCGTCCGATGGCTTAGGAGGGGCGATGTCCTTCGTTCTCGTTCGCCCCACCGCACAGCACAAGCCCGGCAACGTGCTCAGCGCCACCACCGAGGATGGGTTGACCGTCGTGGAGCCGGAGCCGAGCACATCCAACAAGGGGAACCTCCGCCTCCGGGTGTCCGGCGTGCCCACCGCGGCGGAGACGATCACGCTCCAGTTGTCGAACGGCGGCTACCCGGCCGGCTACGACGTGGCCGCGCTTACCTCCGGCAGCACGACCGGCGCGGCGGTTCAGTGGAAGCGCCCGGCCGACAGCGGATACCGCGGCTACAACGACACGCCGGCCGTGAGCTCGGTGCTCATCCCGTTCACCTACTCGGCGACGGTGGGGCAGTTGAGCACCCCGCGCGAGTTGCCCGACGGTGCGCTGGGCTTCCTCGGCGTGACCAGCAACGCCGTGTCGCTCTACAAGGTGAGCACGGCGGGAGTCGGGAGCACCGTAAGTGTCTCCGCCTGTGCGACCGGCACGCGCGCCGACATGGTGGTGATGCCGAGCGGGCGATTGGTCGCCATCTTCCGCGATCAGACGAACAATGCGCTGTTGACCACGAGGTACTCCGACGACTCCGGGGCGAACTGGTCGAGCCTCGGCACGTCGCTGATGTCCACGACGAAGGACGTGCTCTGTGCCGAGCGCGTAGGCGACGACATCGTTTTGATTCGGGGCACGACCTCCTCGGCGACCACGTACATCTCGATCTCGCGCGACGGAGGGGCCACGTTCACGGACGTGACCTCGACCACGCTGGAGAACCCCAGGACGTGCGTGCTCGATGGCGTGGTGTACCTCGCGAGCCGGTCCATCACGACGATGTGGGTGTACCCGATCGTTCCCGGCGGCGGGCTCGGGTCCGCGGTCAACACGTCGGCCTCGGCTTCCGCGTGGGGCTGCATCGCCGCGCGGGATGACGGTGCGCTGTGGACGTTTGGCTGGGCGCCGTACACGCTGGACCTGGAAATGTCGGTGTCCGACGACGCGAATGCGACGTGGACGCAGCCGGCCAACAGCGCGATCAAGGCGAACGGCACCGCGTACGCCACCGATGGGTATGACAACCTCAGCGCAGGCATGTGGGGCGCCCGCATGGTCATCGTGGGACGCGTCAACAGCAGCGCCGGGAGTGACGGCGGAATCCACGTCCTCATGCTCGGCGAGTGGAGCAACATCGCGCAGCCGGTGTGCGCGACGATGGCGACGCCGATCGACTACCTGCAAAACCTTGGATGGACCAAGGTAGACACCGGGGCCGGCTCGACAGTGACCAACCAGGGGCCGTGGCGCTTCGTCACCGCGGTAGCCAACTACAGCGTCTACACCGCGCCCGCCGCGCTGTGGGCGCCTGCGGTGGCCGCGGTCGGGTACGTCCAGTTCGGGCTCAAGGTCAACAGCGGCGGCTCGCTCGCGGCGAACAACATCCGCGCCGCCATCTCCATCGGCGACGGGGCCAACACGCAGGGTCTCAACATCCGGTTCGCCGCCACGGGCGCGCGGTGCTACGACACGACCGGCACGCAGGTTGGGACAGACCTGACGGCGACGCTGACCACCTACACCGAGTTCCGGGTGACGCTCGCGCACGACTACCCGGCGGCGGGGGCAGGCAAGGTGAGCATCAGCTACCGCACGCTCGGGTCGGAGTTGTGGTCGGCCTGGCTCACCGGGGAGGTCGTCACGGAGCAGGCGGGCACGTCGCTGACGCAGCTTCGGTTCGGCACAACGACGGGCTCGGTGGCAGACTACGAGTTGACCTTCTACGGCACCAACGACGCAGCGGCGAGCACGTATGCCCCGGGGACCGCTACGCCCCCCGGCCGCACGCTCTCCGCCGCCTACGACTACCGCCTCGTGAGCGGGATCAACCTCGGCGCGTACGGCACGGGCGGCGGCTACGGGGACACCTACGCCCTGACCGCGGCGTACACCTACGGGGCGGTCAACGTGTGGACCGAGCTCCGGCCCTCGCGGCGTGCGCAGTCCGCGGCCGACGGAGGGAACTGGGCGCTCTCGCTGGACAGCGGGTCTGCCGACCTGTTTCACGGCGACACGGTGGCGCTGTTCGGGACCAACATGCGCACGGCGACGTGGGAGATGTCCTCATCGAGCACCTACGCCACCACGCCGATTTCGGTCAGTCTCAACGCCACGCTGACGAACTTCATCCTCTTCGGCGCTGGTCCCGGCTACGTCACCTCGAGGCGGCAGAACTGGCGGCCGGGGCAGTGGAAGAGCAACGGGGACAACCGGCGTTACTTCCTCGATCTCGCGGGTGTGGTCTACGAGATCACCGACAACGACGAGGATCACATCTACGTGGCCGGTGTGGACCTCACCGGGGCGACCGGCACCGCCTACATCTTCGGCGACCGCATGGCCGCGCGCCTGCCTCAGTATGCGCAGTATCGCTACGCGCGGGTGAGCGTGGGGCCGCAGGACACGTCGGATGGAAAGTACAGGATCGGCACGCCGATCTTTGACGGTGGGTTCACCCCGGAGCAGTTGTACGACTTTGGTTTCGTGGACCGGCTGGAGCCAAACGTCACCACCACCGACGCCGACAGCGGATCAAGCCTGAGCTACCGCCGCGGGCCGGCGCTCGCGTCGCTGTCGATCCAGTGGCCGCCGCTTGACCGGCTGCGGATCGACGCGGAGGAGCGGATCGCCGACTTCTACCGTGCGTGTGAGGGCTCGCTGACGCCGGTTGTACTTTGGCGCGACACGGGCGATCTGTTTACGCTGTCGCTGGTGCAGATTCGGGAGACGCTGACCCGTACCAACGTGCGCGGGGAGGGGCCGGACGCGCTCACCCGGATTGACCAGCTCGTGCTGCGGGAGGTCTGGTGAACGCCAACGCTCGCGCGGCGCTGTTGCAGGGGCGAGGCCCCGTCGTGGTGTGCCTGCTCACGTTGCCGGGTGGGACGCAGTACGCATTCGGCACCGAGGCGATCGAGGTGCGGCGGCTCACCGGGCCGGCGATCCAGGCGTCGGGCGGGCTGGTGATCGATGACTTCGAGAGCGTGGTGGACCCGTTCGCGCTGAGCGGGGAGACGGCGCTGACGCAGGCTCAGGTGTCCGTCGTGCTGCCCACCGCGCTTACCGCCTCCCAGGGCGATTGGCGGTACGTCGGCGCGGCCTCGGCGGAGCTCGCGCGGGTGTGGCCGGGGGACGCATGGGAGCACCGGGAATCGATGTTGGCAGGCACCCGGCTCTCCGGCGTGAGCATCGGTGTCGCGGGGGCGCCGACGACGTTTACGGTGGAGGCGGCCCAACCGCGCACGTCGGCGATGATCGGTGACCCGTCGCGCGACATGGGGGCAGACTTCCCGACGCCGCTCGACATCACGGGCGCGGACCTCACCAGTCTCTCCGGGGTGCAGTACCCCAACATTCACGGGGCGCCGTACCGGGCTCAGGCGTTCAAGATCGGTGAGATCGCGGCGGACGGCTATGACCGCCTGGTCATCGGCGGGGAGAAGTTCGCAAACCTCTCCGCCATCAACGTCTACGAGGACGGCGTGGCGCTAACGTCGTACGCGGTCCACACCGACGCCAGCGCCTCAGGCATCTATGCCTACGTCCGCTCGGCGACGCCCAACGTTTTCGGTGCGGCCAACGGAGCCTTCACCGTGGCGCCGCAGTTCGGAGGCAGCGCGTCGGTCAACGGCACGGATGCGGCACTGACGGCGGGCGACCTGTTGGAGCTGTGGCTGAGTCGGTCGGGCTTGCCGGTGGATTGGGCGCGGTGCCGACCGGCGATCGCGCGGCTCAAGTCGTGGACGCTGGGGGCGTACCTCGACAACGCAACGACGGCGATCGATGCCATCCGCGATCACCTTGTCCGCCTCGCGCCGCTGATCGAACTCCAGAGCGCCGACGGGGTGTGGTTCTACTACGCCGACCTCGACACGCCGATCGTCCGCGGCGTGCTCACAGAGGGGCAGGAGATCGTGGGCTACGCGGGCGGCGTGTCGCTCAGCGAGATTGAGGACGTGCGGAACGAGGTGACCGTGCGGTATGCCCTCGACGAGTTCACCGGGGAGTTCACCGCCTCCGTCACCGTCAACGGCGACACCGATGCGGCGGCCTACGTGTCGGCGCAGCTCTACGGGGCGATGGTCGCCGACACGATCGACGCACCGGAGGTGAAGGACGTGGCCACGGCGCGACGGGTGGGGCGGTCACTGGTTCACCGTCGCGCATACCAGCGTCGCCGGGTGACGGTGCTGCTCTCCGACTACGCCGAGGTCACGGTGGGCGAGGTGTACGACCTCGTGATGCCGACGTTCAGCATCCACCGCAACGCCGTGCTCACGTCGCTCCGGGGTGTCGTGGGGCGCCTCGCCACCTTCACCGTGCTTGATGGTCCGCTGTGAGTCTACCGCCACGCCCACGCGATGCAGTCCACGTAGCCGGGCCGCGGGTTGACCGTCAGCGTGCCGTCCTGCCACGATACGGCAATGTCCTCCGCCGGGCCGTACGTGAGCTGGCCGCCCTCCGTCTCGCAGGCCACAACGACCGGGGCCGGGCTCTTCATGGTCGCGGTGTAGGTGCTCTCCGTCTCCGTCAGGCTGAGCTCGCGCACCGACTCGGGCTGCGCCTCATCCGCGCCGGCATTCGGGGTGGTGGAGAGGGCGCAGGACAGCAGGAGCGTGATCATGGGGATAGGGTAGCACCGTGAGCATCGTTCTGCGAGTCAAGGGCATCCGGGGCGGTCGGATCGTGGTGTCCGCAGCCGATCTCGGTGCGGGCGACGTGTCTGGACCTGCGGCCTCGGTGGACAGCGAGATCGCTCTGTTCTCCTCGACGACGGGCAAGCTCATCAAGCGCGCCACCGGCAACGGCATCGCCTACCTCACCTCCGGCGTGCTCTCCCTGCTCACCGCCTCGGGCGTGCTCGATACCATCGGCAGCACGCGGGGGAGCGTCCTGTACCGTGGCGCGTCGGGGTGGGCGGTCCTGGCTCCCGGCACCGCGGGACAGACCCTGCACACCGGCGGCAGCGGCGCCGATCCCTCCTGGCAGGACAACGGCGCCCTCTTCGGCTCCGGCCTCGACGGCGCGATCGACTTCGACGGCTCCAGCACGATCACGCTGGCGAACGGGGCCACCATCGTCCCGTCGGGCTCGGTCTACGCACTCCCCCAGGACATCGAGGCGATCACCATCCGCGTCCGCTCCGGTGTGCGCGTGGACTCGGGCGGCTTCATCATCTACGCCACCGGCCTCGTCACCTTCGACGACGCCACCGCCATCCTGAGTCGCAACGGGGGAAACGCCTCCGGGACCACGGCTGGCACGGGCGTCAGCGGTGGCAGCTTGGGCAGCACGTCCACGTCGGGCGGCGGCGGCACCTCCGCGACGAACGTGGGCAATGCAGGCGGCAACGTCGTCCAGGGTCTCGGCGCGCGGGGTGGCGGTGGTGGCGCATCCGGCGGTGGGCAGGCCGGCGGCGGCTCGGGCACGCGGGCGCTCCCCGCGGCGGCGGCCGGCAGCTTCCGCACCCTCGGCTTCCTGCTGCGCGGGTGCCGGCTCTTCAACTCGGCGAACTGGCAGCTCAGCAACGGTGGCTCGGGCGGCGGTGGTGGTGGCTGCAACGTCGGCACGGGCACGGCGAGCTCGGGCGCGGGTGGCGGCGGTGCGGGCGTGCTCGTCGCGTTCCTCCGCTACGTCGCCGGCCCCGGCATCCTGGAGGCCAGCGGGGGCAACGGCTCCAATGCGAGCGCCACCGGCAACGGGGCGGCGGGGGGTGGGGGCGGCGGTGGCGGTGGCTACGCCGCGCTGGTCACGTCCTCGCCCTCGCCCTCGGTCACCGTCCGGGCGCCTGGTGGAACGGCGGGCACGGGGGCCGGCGGCGGCGCCACGGGCTCTGGCGGCGGCACCGGGCAAACCGTCACGGTGACGGTGTAGCCGTGGCCGGCGTGAGGCGTTAGCGCACGACATGGCCGAACCCTCCCTCGACGTGCTGCTGGGCGAGCTCTCCAAGGGCCTCACCGAGCTCGTAGCGGAGGCGGACGAAGCAGGGAAGGACCGCGCTGCGTTCGCGCAGGAAGCCCGCGATGCCCACTCCGGAACACGCGAGGCGGTGGGCCGCATCGCTGGGCAGGTGGACGCGCTGAGCCTTGCGCTCACGGCCACGCGGCTGGAGCTCGCGGCGTCTATCGCGGAGACGAAGGCTGCGCTGGCGATCGTGGGCCTGCTCCGGAACCTCATCTACGTCGGCGCTACGGTGCTCGTCGGGCTCACGGCGTCGCTGCTCTGGGCCACGCTGTTTCTCCGCGGGGTGGACGCCGACGCCGCGCTCAACGCTGGGCGCAAGTTCGCCGCGCCCTCGACCCCTGACCGTGGTACAACCTCAGCAGGAGTTGACGATGCCCCCTGAATCAAGCCGCCCGGTCGATCGCGCGAAGGACCACGCGCAGCGGTTCGCGATGATGGTGGCTGCGAGGCAATCGGCGCCGCCACCTCCCCAGGAAGCGCCGCCCGCGGCGTACCGTCCCGCTCACCCGCTCCAGATGAGGCAACACTGATGGGCCAACTCGTCGGGAACCTCGGTTCCAGGTTCCACATGAACAACGGCGTGCTCCTTGGGCTCGCCGAGAACGTCCACCTCGGCAGCGAGTCCTACGACCACAACCTCGCCGAAGCCGGCGACGGGGAGGCCGTGCTCGACCTCTACCGCTACGCCAAGGAGTCGGGGCACACCGACCGCGCCCACGCGGCTGACTTCGACACCAAGGCCACCGCGCTCTGGGGCTCCGACTACTCCAGCATGGCGAGCGACAAGAAGGACATCGTGTTCCTCAACACGCGCGGGTTCCCCTTCACCCCGTGGCCGCCCCCTTAGTCAACGGCGAAGTCCTCACGTCGCCACTCGTCCACCATCGCCACGATGCCACGGCAATACGCGTCCTCCATGGCGATGCGGGCGTATTCGGCCTCGGCGCCCGCAAGCTCCAGTTCCCCAAGCGTCGCGATGTACTCCGGGGTCAACCTCGCGAGCACGGCGCCGTGGTCGGTAATGCAGTGCATCACCAGCCGCCGCGTCTCGCTTAGGGTGCTGATGCGGGCGATAAGGTCAGCGCGCTTGGGCATGGGGAGAGCATACCGCGTTGCCCGTAGGGGCGGCTACGTGCCCGCCTTCACCACAGCCCCCACCATCGCCTCCCAAACCCCCATCGCGCTCTCCTGCGACAGCACGAGGCCGTCGAGCACGCGGGCCTGCTCCGGGGTGAGCGGGGTGGACGCCCGGTAGCGCGTGGCTTCCAGGATGGCCGCGATCACGGCGTCACGGCCCTCTCGCGCGGCGGCGAGGAAGCCGGCACGGTCGGGGTCCACGCGGTAGACCGTGGACGTGCAGCCGGGGGCGACGTAGACCAGGTGGAACTCATGCGGCAGCGCG
>Ga0114977_10001149_pt1 | contig 17382 bp, 11 predicted proteins | sample S_130805_MF_Meta_FD_87026 | JGI IMG/M metagenome (GOLD analysis project Ga0114977, IMG submission 87026) | Freshwater microbial communities from Lake Simoncouche, Canada to study carbon cycling - S_130805_MF_MetaG | ecosystem: Environmental > Aquatic > Freshwater > Lake | place: Lake...
AATCGGCCCAAAATCGGAACCAACGAGTCGATGTTTCCAGAACCAGAATGAAAACCAGCGCTGGAATGAAGTCCGATCCCCAGATTAGCCAACCGATTATTGGAATAGGTAAGATCCGTTTCGATGTCGAATCCATCGGTCAGAGAGTTTGGAACCAACACGGGTGTTCCGCTTGCATTTAACGATCCTCCGAAGGAAACCTGAACATTTACTCCGAACGAAAGCGATGCTCCGCTAGTATAATTGCGTGGGATTGGGACAGGACCTTCCGGATCATCGGTTCGCCCTAGGACTCGACCGTCGGCAAGCCATGTCGGGTCTGTATATTGGGGATTTGGAGTCGTGCTCGTGGATGCAGATGCTTCCACTTGCAGGTTTCTTGAGTCCAGGGAAGAAGATCGTACCGACCACGAAACACCAGCTTGTGGGTCAGCGGTAAAACCACGGTCGGCGTGCATAACTACAATCAAATGCGCTGAACGACCAGCCGAGAGTGAAACGGTTCCACCGCCAGAAAGCAGGTGTGGAACGATACGGCCTTGGTCATCCGGATCCCCAGAGTCATCGCTTGGCATCGTTTGAGACAGCGTTGACGCTACCGATGCATTGAACGCTAAAACAATCGTTTCGGTGATACTCCACTGTGTGGGACTATTCCAAACACGCGAGACAGTGTGAACCCAGGACAAGCCCGGGAGGGTCAGGTCAGCATTTTCAGGAGTGGTCAGCGCGCTGAATCCTCCGACAAATTCCGATGTGATATCCGAGGTCGTGAAACTTGGAACATACTGATCAATACGGAATCCAACTCCGGTCAGCACCATGGCTGGAAGACCATCGGTGGGTAGCGAAAGCGGACTTGGCTCTTCGGACCCTTCGGATTCGGAAAAGGTTCGGGGTAGTCCTAGTGTTTGAGAAAGCCCCTGCGATCCTTTGCCTACGAAACCACTCACATCGACAGGGCTGTCGTGGGTTCCGGTCGAGATGGGTTGGAACAAAGCGAAGGTTCGTCGGTCCGATACGAGACTCGCGCCCACCCAGACCTTTGACGGATCAAAACCACCTGCATCATCTATCGACTGGGATCGATTCGATACAGGGCTTTCTCGCAAAAGATCGACCGAGTCGGTACCCTTTTGAGCGGACCAAGAGGAACTTAGCTGGCGAATCGGATCGGTGAGAGCCAGGAGAGAGCTTTCCACTTTTGAGTCCGTTCCACTGTTCTTGAGCGATTCCGACCAATCCTGCCATGCAGCTTGGTTAGCAAGGCCAATATCCACAGTGCCAGACGCTTTGGCGGCCTCACCATAGTGCATCAGTTGGCTCGTGTACGGAGCATTCGGATCGCGATGATCAGAATGGAGAGAGTCAGCCAGCAGCTTGGCTCGATTTTGAGCATCCGTAACTTCGTAGCGCAGTGCAACGGATTCTGCCGACGAGGATTCCGAAGGCACTTCAAGCGATCTGGAATAATCAACTCCTGCAACCGAGTCGAACGCCATCAAATACTTGTGTTCTAGACTTTCAAATATAGCTTGCCGAGTTTTACGGAACGCAGGTAGGTGGCAACGAGATTTTGTCCGTGTCTGTGGTAGTCGGGCGGGCATGATTGCTACTTTCGGGTTAGAAGCGAACCAAATAAGACGAAATCAGTTCTCCGGGAGAGTCGCCAGCTTGTCAAGAAAATTTCTGCGGATTTTGAAACTTTTCGGTTTTCGCGAATCGAGCGAGTTGATATGCCAAGAAGTCTTGGACATCACCATGCTCTTAGTTCTGTTGCATTGATACACTTTCAATACCTGAACCCAAAAAGGACATCGAGTTACTGATAAACGCATTTCATCGGAATGCCTGACATCACCGGAAGTTTGCAACCAGACTGCTTGGCGATCGAGCTTTCAGTCGCAGTGTTGAGAGAAATCGTTAGAGTACGACTCATCTTCCGATTTTGTCCTAAAGACGCATCGCCAGCCCTTTCCGTCGTCGGTCAGCTCGATGGGATCACCTGGGATATCAAAGAACTGCTGCAGTGATTTGTTCAGCAGCTCTCGCCTCTTTCGGTTTTGCCTGCAGGCACCGGGCGACAACCAAGCCATGACCCCATGTTCCCGCGCAAACAATCGCAGTAACTCCCACTGCTTGCTCGGCTTGCCACTTCGCGAATCAATCAAACCTAGCTGAGAGTAAGTCAACATTTGTCGCTGGTCGCCAACGACAACGCTAATTTTCTCGGAATCGATGAACCGCATCTCCAAATCGCTCCAGCGACTGCCCGTGGGAGTCGCAAATCGTCCAGCCACGGTTTTTGCTGGCGGCATCAATCGATCTCGGAAGGCAACCAGCTGAGTCCGAGCCCAAGGTGATAAAATCCACGCACCGTCACCATCTCGAAGCAACGATTGCTCAAGTGGAATGACCAAACACCCCCTCGCACTGAGGGCAGCTTCGTTTTGGCTCTTTAGCATCCGATTCGATGTGAGGAACAGAACGAATGGACGATGAATCTCAGCCAACAGTGCATCGATGCACCAATCCAGTCGGCTTGGGTCGCTGACCTTCGCCATATACAAAGAAAAGCCCGATCCATCTGGGTTCCCAAAGTGTCCAAGCCGAAAACGATACATCGGACCTCCGAGTCTTTCGAACGCCACATCGAATCCGATCAGCGCGGCCAGTTCTTCTGCTAGTCTGCTGAAACTAAATTCGTAGCAAACGATGTCGCGTCGATCGACTGAGACGTATTCCTCAGTTTTTTCGTTGTAGCCTTCGAAAACACCATCATCGACCTCGACAATCTCTAGCCACTCATGTGGACGTCCAGGAATTGGCAACGACGCCGCCAAGCCTTTGATTGGCACGAGAAGATCGTAGTGCAAATCAAAGGCGTCGCCGAGCAATAGTCGCCAACTTAAGTGGGACGTTGCCACATCGTCAAGTTGCTCAATTGCTTGCCAAGGCTGGCTCATGTCGGGGCTTCCTTGGTGGCTGCTTCGAGATGATGAACCCTCGCTGTGAAAGCCAATCTTCTATGGTCGAAGAGACTGGCCCACGGCTGTAGATCGCCACATTCGGTGGACGAACCGTGATTGCCAAGTCACTTTTTCGTCCCTCAAGCTCCATCTTGAACGTGGCGGAAATCAATCGCCTTTTAATTCGAATGTTTTTCTTTTTCGCCTGCGCCCAATCTAGCAAATCGCTACCCTTGCGAATGGTTGTCACGCCGTATCGGTCGTCAGGGTCACCGAGCCACAGTTCAATCATCCGGACATCGCGAACGCCTTCGACCCCGCCAGGTGCCAGTGCATCAAATTCAAACTCGCGAAGAGGATCGAGCGTGTACTTCACGCCAGTAGGAAACAAGTTCTCGTTTCCGAATATGTGCTTACCTAGAAGACGGCAGTACAACTCTTTCTCTCGAGCAGTCTTGGCGTTGACCCGGAGTTCTCCAAACTCACAGTTGTAGATCGCCGATGCACTCTGAACTGGCCAAAACGACTGGAATCCAAATTGACGGTTTTCAACGACCGTCTGTCGTCGAAAGAGGCTTCCATGCATGATCGAGAATTCGACTTCCTGGGAATTCTCGAATACTTCAACCTTAGTGCCCGGAGCACGAAAACGCTCGACATGCCAGGAGTCGATGTCGCGTTCGAGTTGTTGAAGTGTTTCCTCTGCAGGAGTCACAAAGGTCGGCGCGGTAGTCTGGCTTGCTTGGAAGTAGTCGTAGGAGCGAACTCGCTTGATTCGAGACAAAGCATGGGTCTGAACCAGTTTTTCACGATTTGAAAGCCATGCCGCGGTAACGATGTCGGCCGAAGAGTGCTTACCTCCAGGATTTATCCCAAGAGTCTGGGCCGGTACTCGATCGAGTAGGAGTTCGACAGCAACCGTGTTGGCTAGCTCATCGATCAGTGAGATCGCGTCCAGCAAGTCTGCTGGCGTCTCCCGATCCGCCTTGGCTATCTCCCGTACCACTGCTTGGCAATCGATAGAATCGGGTGCTTCGATAGGGACAGACCGATTTGCGAAGAAATCAGCATAGGGGTGGAGCAAAGCGAACAATCGCTCTGGATCGATCGATTCCAAAACTCCGGGGCGCGACAATCGCGGGATTCGAACAGCTGTCATAATTTAAACCTTGAAAACCAACTAGCCATGCCGATCCTTCATTGATCAAAACGTCAAGCAATCCAAACGGCTGACGCACGGAAAGGTCGATTGGCAGGGCCGGCCCACGGCATCCACCGTGGAAATTCCTAGCTTGGATTTCCCACCCGCCTGTCCTTGACCATTGCCCTGAGTGATTCCATCCAGACCAAGCCACTGCCTATCTCGATAGCTATCATTGCGAGGGCTGTGACACGTTAGGTCACGGCTTTGTGGATTGGGGAAAATTTTTCCGGATCCCCGCTGCCCCCCCAGCATGAAAACACTCTCTTTTTGGAGAGAGGAAATCCCAATGAAAAGATTGAGATTCGCATTTTGAGCTTCTTTCGATGCTCAACCAGCCAGGAGCCTGTTTCGGATAAAGGAAAGTGGGACCAGCCAGATGGATGCAAGGCGATCGAGTGCTTGTCGGGGGTGTCTCCAATCATACTGCTCGATGCTGCTTTCGAATTTGACCATCGTGATGCCGCGAATCGGTTATCGTGTGGCGAGACACTTTACCTGAATATTTCTACCCTTGATCGAAAACGACAGTCTCACTATCACTCCAGGACGCAATTCCATGCCGTGATCGTCCAATCGAATCGTGCAATCTAGGCCTGCTGTGATGTCCTTTTGATCCACCGCCTGAACTGCAATGGTAGGGGCCGCGCTGATCTTGCCTCCGCTTGGATTCGTGATTTCGATGTTCGACACATCCTTGCTCGAAATCGGTCCGTTGATTTCACCGACAAAGAGCTGGAAGTCGCCGGTCCAAGTGTTTGATTCATGTCCTAATGTTACAATTTTCGGCTTTACGTAAGGGCGGTTTTTCATCCATAAGCCGCGTTCGACCTTTGAAAGCACGATTCCATGGTCTTTAGATGTGAATTCAAATACTACCTTCGAAAATGGGTTGGCCCCCATGGCACTTGTGTCTAAATCCAATTCCACTCTGGAGAGGTCCTCTGCTTTCTCTGTGATCAAACGGAATCCGAGTACACCAACGCCTTCGACGTTGAGCCCGTATCTGTTGATCTGATGATCTTTGGACCGTGAACGAATCGGAACGATCACCTTTTGCCGTCCTTCTTGCTCTAAGGGGATTGTGTCCTGGATCAAAAAAGGAGAAATGGCATTAAGCTCGATATCGAGACGAATTCGACAAATACCAGCGGCATCAAAGAAAGCAATTTGTTTCGAGCTAGGTCCCTCTTCCCTAGGAACCAGGAGCTGAAAGTCAAAGGACTTCGTTCCCTTGTGTTCGATCGCTAGCCCTGCCGGTAAGCCTTTGATACAACCGCACGAGCTCGTGCTTCGAGGTAGATTCAAATCTTGCCCTGTGCTATTAAGAATCGACCAGTTTATATCGAGTGGTTCACCGCTCAGACGATCGCCCAGGGCAAGCTTTACGGTTCGGCATCCTTGTTGATCCTCAGATATTTCATCCAATTTGGAGTCGAGAACAGCTTTCGTTGGGTCAAATGGGATAGCCATAGCAAAACCGCTGTGGAGCAGGAGCATTGCGAAAGCAAACAAACAGGTAGATCCAAAACAATTCTCTCGAATCGGCAACAGATTCCGCACTGGTCTTTTTAGTTGTTGATGCACATCGATGGCCCTTTCGATGACAGGACAAGTCAAATTTGCTAGGATTCCCTTCCGAGACACCAATTCGAAAACTACTTCCTCGCCCCTTAGTTTAGCGGATTCGAATGCCAGTTTACGAGTACCGAACCCGAAGTTCGAAGCTTTTCAGGCCTAACTCTGGGACAATCATTGCAGAGACTCCGAGAATGGCTCGTGATCTTCTTAGACGCCAGGGTATCGAGTTTGTGTCTATCCGCTGCCTCGACGAATCATCGAAATCTATCCATTCGGCAGCGTGGTACTTACAGGTCCTTGCGAATCGTTGGAATGGCTATTGGCTATCGAGCGATGTCTCTTGGTTTGTTCGAGAGTTGTGCACCTTGCTTCGGGTGGGTTGCCCTGTCGTAGAGGCGCTGGATTTAGCAATCGCACAGAGTAGCTCGAGGATGAAGCCTTGGCTTTTGAGAGTTCGTCGCAGTGTTCAATCGGGGAGCACTTTGGCTGATTCCATGCGGGAATGCTCGGGATTATTCAGCAGCGTATTGATAGAAATGGTGCATGTGGGAGAAACGGCGGGAACCTTGCCAGCGATTCTTCAGCAGGCCGCAGAGTTTCAGGAACGCAAGAAACGGCTCGGGAACCGTATCGGATCTGCTTTGCTTTACCCGTCGATGGTGCTTGTCCTTAGCATTGGCGTCACACTTTTTTTAATGACGGTCGTCGTGCCGACCTTGCTCGAGAGCCTGCAAGAATTCGGACAAGAACTACCTTGGCCGACTAGAATCCTGAAATCAGTCTCAGATTTTTTATTGCGACATTACTTGCATGGTGCCTTAGCTATTGGAGCTTGCGGAGTATTCCTGGGTATTGCATTGAATACACAAAAAGGAAAGCGGATACTGCATGGGCTTCTACTGAGAACGCCATTGCTCGGGCCATTGATCATGAAGCAAAATAGTTCGCGCCTTTGCATGATTACTGGTACACTGTTGTCTTCTGGCGTTGAGCTTATCCCTGCTTTAGCAATCGCAGAGAATTCCATAACTAATATTCCGATAAAAGAAGCTGTTAGCACAGCTAGGAGTCGAATCAAAACTGGAGCTGATATTGGAAGAGCGATCTCCATGTCAAATCTGTTACCCGTTGGATTGGTGCAAGTTTTTACACTCGGCCAGAATTCGGGGGAGCTCGATACGTTACTTTTGGAAATAGCTAATGATTACGACTCGCAGGTCAATCTCATGGCTGATCGCCTGGCTTCGATCTTGGAACCAGTTCTTATTATCGGTCTATCTTTAATTGTTGGGTTCATCCTTTTAGCCACACTACTACCAATACTGGAGACGGGAAATGTATTGTCAGAGCAATAGAACCGCATCGAAAAAACGATTTGTTTCTTCTCCAGTGAACCCACTGAAGCAAGGATTCACGCTTGTGGAACTCATGGTCTCACTTGTGATCCTTGCTCTACTGGCAAGCGCCGTCTCGGTTAGTATCCGAAGCTATCTGATTCGCAGTAAACAGAGTATTGCGAAAATCGAAATATCGCGAATGAGTCAGGCAGTCGAGGCATTCTATGCGACGTTCGATCGCTACCCAACGAATGACGAGGGCATTGAGGTACTGGTATCCAAATCTGACGAGTTTCCGGAAGGACTGCTCGATTTTCTTCCGAGCGATCCCTGGGGAAATAGTTACGAGTATCGATCTCCAGGAGACTCCACTCCATTCGAAATCGTCTCTTTGGGAGCCGATCGTAGAGAGGGGGGAACTGGGGCGGACCGCGACATAACCAGCGTAGAGCTTGCCAAGACACGAAGGAAGAATTGATGATGCCTGGACCTTCTGGACCTCGCTCGGGGTTCACATTGCTTGAGGTGCTCTTGGTCGTCGCGATTCTTGGAGTGATTGCCTCAATGGTTTCCGTTCAATTCGATGGTCCGTTACGCAAATCCAGAGTATTCAATGCCATCGAACGATGGTTGGTTATCGACCAATTCCTCAGAAGTTCTACCGAATATCAATCTGCAAAACTGGTGATCAATCACTCTGGTGGTCGATGGAGTGCAACGGCTGTTCGAAGCACGGGCGAGATCTTTGCAAGTTGGTACTTCGATCCCAGAATCGAGGTGAAAATCTCCGAAACACAGGGCAATACCTCCGATTTCAGAGCCAGTCATCTGGGGGAAATCGTATTTCAAGCTGGTCGAGGGACAAAAGACTACAGGGTTCAGATCCGGGAAAAAGAGACCGTAAAATTGCTTGAGATTGCAGGAGGTACCGGTGAATCAAAGGAGATGTAATGGAACAACGCTCATCGAGGTTGTTGTTGGACTGGCTTTATTGGGTTCGTTACTTGTAGCATTGATCGTCGCTGCATCCACTCTGGAGTTGCGGAGAAAACGAGCGGACGAAAAACTACAGGCCGTTGGAATTCTAGAGAATGTGTTACAGGATTGCTTTGCCAAAGGTTTTCCGACAACGGGAAAGCAAAGAACTATTCACATTGAGAGTCAGTGGAACTGTTCATTTGAACTTGTCAAAGCGGCTGAGATAAACGATCCGTTCGCGGTGGTTCGTGTCCAATTGCATCGTCATGATCACCCGGAAAAAAGTGTGAGCATGGCTGAAGTCATGGTCCACAAAGATGTCCTCGGGAGGAGCGAATGGTGACACCCAAACGAAAAGGCATCACACTCGTTGAGTTGCTTTTGGCACTATCATTGTGCGTCATCATGATTGGAGCAATCACCGGCGTTCTTTCGTCGCTGAGAGAGCAGCAAAGGAAACGCTTTCAACACATGCCGAATCATTGGCAAGGAAATTATCACAGAATCCTCTGGACCGATCTATCGCAAGCTCGATGGATCGCAAAACTCGATGCAGGAATGGCGATTGCGATTCCACCTAACTCCATCGTGACCTACGAAGTGGCGACCTTGGGATCAGGTTTAGGTACCCTTGTTCGACGCTCCTATGGAAGCAATGCTGAAATTAGATTAGGGCAGGCACTTTCCACTTTGTGGAATTCTGATCTGCTTCAAAGTCAAACCATCACTTGGACTATTGATTCAGTGGAATTTCTACGGGGCGATTCTAATGGTAACACAAATCCGATCCCAGGAACATGGAGTCCCGCTCCATCGTCGATCCTCTATCGAATAAGAAAACCGAGTTCGGATGTGACCTTGGCCCAATGGGTAATCGTCCGATAAATAAACAGTCTTAGGGAAATCGCTCATGAGTGACCAAGCAGACGTGGATTCAGGTTCGTTATCCCACCGGTTTTTTGATCGAGTCTCAATCGACCTTTGTCGGCGTGAGCGTTTTTGCTTGCAATCCGTATCGAGATTAGATGACACGGTCAAAACTGTTGAGGTTTTGGTGCACAGTCAAAACGCCAAACCCTTCGTCCTTGATGGTATTCGTCGTTTTCTTGGCAAACCAATTGAAAAAGTGTTGGTTGGCGACCTTGAGCTTGAGCAGATCATCAATTCTCAATACGAGTCATCCCGCATGGGAAAACTGGTCGAGCGAAATGACGACCCGGCTAGCCAGGACATCATCCAAGCTCAGTTGCAAGCGGTGGATTCCGAGTCGGACTTGCTTCAAGCTCAAGCTTCAGCTCCGGTTATCGATTTGGTGAATCGAATTCTTTTCGAGGCTATTCAGCAAAAAAGCTCCGACATTCACTTTCAACCACAGGAGGACGCTCTTCTTGTACGCATACGAATGGATGGCATTTTGGTAGATTTGGAAAAAATCCCTAAAGACATCCAGGATGAGGTTTTAGCTCGAATTAAAGTAGCCGGACGAATGGATATCGCCGAGAAGCGACTGCCTCAAGATGGACGCGCCACGGTTTATCTTGGTTCAAAGTCGATTGATTTACGAATTGCATCGATGCCATCAAGTTTTGGTGAGAGGATCGTGATCCGATTATTGGATAAGAGCGCAAGATTGTACCAGCTACCAGAGCTTGGCATGGACAGCGAAACGCTATCGAAATTCCGTACTGCGATTACCGTAGAGCATGGCTTAATTCTGGTAACAGGGCCGACCGGAAGTGGTAAAAGCACCACTCTTTATGCAGCACTCAAAGAACTTGATACCACGCAACGCAATGCAGTAACGCTAGAGGATCCCATCGAATATCAGCTCGAAGGCATATCGCAAACCCAGATCAATCTTAAAAAAGGGATGACCTTTGCAAGTGGGCTTCGAAGCGTTCTCCGCCAAGACCCCGACATTATTATGGTAGGGGAGATCCGAGATACTGAAACCGCAGCGATGGCGGTTCAAGCATCACTGACAGGTCACTTGGTGTTTTCCACACTCCACACCAATGATGCTGCAAGTGCAATCACCAGACTACTTGATCTGGGAATTGAACCATACTTGGTCGCCAGTAGTCTGGTTTCAGTTCTGGCTCAAAGACTGGTTCGTCAGTTGTGCGAGAAGTGCAAGCAACCGCTAGACTTGCAGGCACCTTCACTTGGTTGGCGATCCAAAGGATGCCAGAGTTGTAGAAACCTCGGCTATAGTGGTCGGATCGGAATATATGAATTACTTCTGGTCGATGAGCCCATTAGAGGATTGATCACAAGGTCAAGCCACGCCTCTGCGATAAGAGAGCATGCGGTATCCCAGGGTATGAAGCTCTTGGCAGACTCAGGCGAAGAGAAAGTATTAGCCGGATTGACGAGTCACGAAGAAGTACAAAGAGTCACGCTCCGATCATCACTGTAGGATAATAGTCATGGCTTTAGTGCGGAATTTCTCACGGCAATCCAATCGCAAGGTGCGTCGCCCTCGGAGAGCTAGGCGTGGAGTAATTCTTGTTTTTGTACTCCTTTTCCTTGCGTTGTGCAGCGCAATCCTCGTGCGGTCTCATTCCATGGTCACGCGATCGATGGTACAAGCAGCTCGAGCAGAAAAAGAAATGCAAGTCCGCTGGGCAAAGATTTCGCTCCGAAGAAGCTTGCTCATCAATAGTGATGCAATCCTCGAAGCTTCGCCAGTTGTAAAATCACAAACCAACCCAGCCAACAACGGGCTTATTCTTGCCACCAAAAGCCGATTAGCGGTTTCACAGATTAATTTGGCTCTTTCAGGCCAGCGATATCTAGCTATCCTTGAGGATGAAAATGCAAAGCTCCCCTTGAATCGCTTGCATGCGTCCAAGCCTTACGAAACATGGCGATCAGAAATACGCACTCTAATTGCAGGTAATCTGAGTATGCGACAAAAGCTAGTTTCTAAAAACCTTGAACGGTGGGGGGACTTTTTTCAATCACCGGTAGATTCGAATCAGTCATTCGAAACTGCCGGTGATTTAATCGATGCAACAAAGCATATTACTCTTTTTACCAACAATCTTGTCAATTACCGAAGTGCGTCTCCCAAAATCCTCAATGCATTGTGGAGGATACATTTCAGACGAGAGGCTCCGGAATGCATCCATGCAATGCGCAAGTACCAACCACCTTTTAATATTGCCCAGTATTGCCGTGGCTATGGGCTATCGGATGCGGAATCCACATTCGCAGGTGAGATTTTTACCGATAGCTGTCACTGCTGCTCACTAACGATTATCCATAGACATGCTGAGACTTCGCTCGACGTTTCCCGCTTTTACCGACGCACAAAAGAGGGGTATGCAGAGGATCATTTCGGCGACCCAGGCTGGTAAAGTCCTTGGTTTTTGTACCAAACTGCCACCAGATTCATGAAAACGTCATCAAATCGGGAATCCTTGTGGTTTTTCACAAAAACCTTGGCTACCCATAGTTGCAATTGCCCTCGGGGATGCATTACGTTAGTGACGAAAAGAGTCGCCAGTTTCATGGCACACCCACACCCCGCTCTTTAGCTAGTCCTGTCAGGTTTCATGATGATGAATCACGCCCCGACCTTGATCAGCCCCTTGGCATCAATGTCTGTTGCTCTCCTTGGTCCTCAAGCACCAAGATGGATTAAGCCGTCGATTTCTGCGGCTGCATTGTGGCTAATATTGTCAATGACAAGTGCCCTTGGCCAGACGTTTCCGAGTGTTGATGGTACGAACAACATTGGCATGGGGAACCACGTTATCAACACCAACACGTTGGCTGCACAGATGGCCAGCATCACGACCAGTTGCCCGTGCTACAACTACGAGCCCAGTGACGATACTCCCATGTGGGACTGCCCGACCGGAGGCTGCGAGGATTCAAGCTCCGGGCCATCCTCGTGTGATACCGGAGGATGCGGATCGCCGCTGACCCCTTGGTCGTTGATGGTCCCTCCGGGCTTTCGCCCTGCGCGGCTGCGACCGACGTTTGATCCGTTTATGCGAGGTGCTGATCTATTCTCTCAGGGCTCGAAGATTGCGAATACATCGATGGACATCGCGACCTGTGCGATCGACATCAAGTCCGAGCAGCCCACGGGAGTCAGTCTGGTACGTGTGATGCGTCCACTGGCGATGTCGATTCCCGGCAACTTCGGTCCGATGATGTTTTCGAATTATGATCAGACGTTAACCGTAACGCGGATCGCCAGTGGCGGTAGCCAGCAGATCGACATCAGTTCGTTTGATCCATTGAACATGCGATCGATGAGTTATCGCCGCAACTCGAATGCCAGCGGAGCGAGTTTTTCGGTTGCGTTGCCTTTGGAGCGTGACCCGCTCAAGCAGATCACGCTGTTAAAACCGGACATGTCGGTGATCAGTTCATCGGACTCGAGTGATTTTCATGGTGCCAAGTACGCCAGGGCCGATGCATGGGATGGCAGCTATGTGCTGTTTCAGCTCTTTGATATTGGAACCACCGGTGGTAGAACAGGCCGTCCGGTGAAGTACCATTCGCTCATTGGGGACACGACGGTGAGCTACAAGAGCTTCACGACAGCCGAACTGGCGGCTTCCCCGACACGTGCCTTGCAGATCGACACCGTGACGGATCGCTACGGTGCGACACTGACATTTACGTATCAGACGACTCAGGTATCGGGCAGCTGGGTCGTCAGCGGTATTACCGGCCCGGGTAGCCAGACTCGAAGCTACACCTACGGCAGTGGGACGGGTGCCAAGCTTGCCTCGGTTTCGAATCCTGTGGGTCCGGATTCGACGTACAGTTACACGTCAGACTCGTATGCTGGATCGGTGGCGGTTCAGATCGCCGATCGCTCTGCGTCTGAGGGAGACCAGGTCAAGACTTTGTTTTTGAGCAATTTGGCTGCGGTGATCAACAACCAGTCGAACACGATCCCCCCCAATGCGCTGCGGATGGTGACCAATGGTGCCAACGAAGTGACGTATTTGATGGTGCGCAACGGTGCTCCACAGCAGTTTCATTACGAGGGGGCAGGCCGGATGAAGTTCGTTGCCGGGGCGGCTACTTCGCAGGGAGTCGGTCACCCCGAGGAATTGTTCAGTTCTGCTTATTTCCGAGATGGATGGTCGTACGCATCGAGCATGACCTCGAGTATGGGGACAACGCCTGGGTTTACCGGGACGACCGACACGTTGTTCAAGCAGGAGTATCTTTACAACGGGAGCGAATCGGGGCTAAAGATTCAACGTGGGGATGCCACGACGGTGAATCATTTTTGGGATGCCGATAAGTGGATCATACGAAGCGAGTACAGCGACGGGACGATCGAGACGTACTGTTACAATGGGGCCAAGAAGGTCACGCGTAAGAGGAACCGCAACGGGGAGGTCATCAAGTACGTTTACGACTCGGAAAATCGATTGATCGAAGAGCACGTGGGATTAAAGGATAATTCGACGAATGTGGTTGGATTTGATCCGTACACGGGAGCCTCGACCTACAACCGCTGTGCGACGAACGATGTCCAGACGTCGGAATACGCGGTACGGAAGTGGGAGTACGTTGCATGGGGTCAAAACGGCGCTGGAGCACTTGCAGCAACGATCGACGCGAGGAACAACCGCACGGACTACCAGTACAATTCGAGCCATCAGCTGTGGAAGATCTTGGAGCCTGCCGATAGCTCCGGTGGTGCGCGTCCGACGACGGTCTTTACTTACAATTCGGCGGGGCGTATCGCCACGGTAACCGATCCGGAAAGCCGTGTGGTGACGTATGTGTACGACGCAATGGGGCGCAAGATCGAAACGCAGTACCAGGATGGCACGGCCGATAAGATCGAGTATGGGACCAGTGGCAACGCAACGGGGCTGGTCAGTAAGACGATCGATCGGCTGAATGTGGTGACGAGCTACGCATACGATGCGGCGCAGCGTCTTACGACCAAAACGGTCGCTTCGGCGGTACGCGGAAGCGGAGGATCCGAGACGGCCACTGCCTATGGCGTCTCCTCGACGACCACCTACGAATACGTGCACGGCTCGGATCTGGTCTACAAGACGAAGGTCGATGGTGCTCTGACGCAGCACAAGTACGATCACCGTGGGCGTCTCCTGGAGACGACGTCCTATCCACGAACTGGAGCGACGCTGACGGCTAGCACACAGTACAACAATGACCAATTGTACAGTCGGACCGATCCGTATGGGAGAACGACATATTACGCCTACGACGCGACCGACGGTCGTTTGATTCGCACCATCCAGGGGATGGTCCCCCAGTGGAGTCCTCCGTCCCCGAGTGGCACACAGACCCTCTCTCAGGCGCTATTGGGGGTGACCCGAGACCTCAATGCCAACGCCCAGTACATCGTAACGGATCTTGTCTTGGACGCTTCGGGCAGGAAAACCGATTCGTACAATGGGCTCAACACACGCACTAAAATGGAGTACGACACGCGTAGTCGACTCGTGAGTCAAAAAGTCGCCTATGGCACCTCGATCGAGGCACGTACCGACACGCTCTACGACGCGGCAAGCAACGTCACGGAGGTCCGCTCGCCTCGCTACTTCGACTCTGGGGATAGCAATGGTTCGAACAAAGCCCGTGAGACCTGGACGTACAACAACCGCAATCGAGTCGCCACCCACACCGAGGCACCCGGTACTGCCGATGCGGCCACCGAGAGCTTGACGTACGATCTTGGCGGTCGCCAAGCGACCCGAACCGACTATGGAGGGAATGTCTGGACCTACGACGACGTAGGGTGCTGCGCCCTGACCCGATTGAACATCGACCCTCTGGGGCATGGCTCGATCACCAATGCCAATAGCCGTGGGCAAGTCGTCCACACGATCAGTGTCTCGGATGTGACCAGCAGTAGCAGCAACTATGCCAATCCAGTCGACTCAAAGACGTTATCGGAGTCCACGACGCGACTCGATGCCCGAGGGCGTCCGATCTATCAGACGGCTTGGCTCAGCGCCCGTGGACAAATCGATCCGTCGAATCCCCCCATTGCGGGCGTCGACGGTGTGGCCTTGGCCGATGGGCTGACGACCCAGTATCTCTACGATAGCAATCTGACCGACGGTCAGGGGCTAGATAACTCCGCCGGAGTGACGGTCTCGAAACTGGGAACAGGCGGGAGCGGAACCTTCAGTGTCTCGCTCAGCAATGCGATCGCCAAGCTGGCCGATACGCAGGCCAATGGCGGTGCTGGTATTACGTTCAGTTCGACGACGGCTCCAGGTCGCGCCAGCGTGGTGATCAACGGCGAAGATGAAATCAGTTTCAGCATCACAGATTCCGTTGGCCGAACCGTAATGATTGGAAAACTGAACAATTACCGTGGTTCAGGTAGTACGGCACTCAACACCTTGGCCAGTTGGTCGACGGTCCAGCACGATGCGACGACCAACTTGTCGGGTTACGGCACGGTGCTGGTGACCAAGAGTATCGACGCCCTGGGGAATGCGACCAAGAGCTGGACGGATGCGGCAGGTCGCACGCTGCGTTCGCTAGACCAATTGGACAATGCGACGGTACTTACGTACGATGCAGCAGGGAACCAACTCTCGGTGCGAGATGCGAACAATGTCGGTACAGATATGCTTTACGATGCTTTAAGCAGAAACACCCAGCGAACCGACACCTTCGGCGATGTGACCAAGACCGAGTACGATCGCGCAGGGAACGCCATCAAGCAGATCGACGCGAAGAACAAGAACACGCTGATCACCTTCGATGCCCGCAATCGCCGTAAGTTAACCACCGATCGGATCAGCGCCGCGACGGCCTTTGCATACACGGCCCTGAGCCAACTGGCCTCACTGACCGACGCTGAGAATCAGACGACCATCTACACGTACGATTCGCGGGGCTTGAAACTCACTGAAACCTATCCGGATCACACCTCCGGGACTTCCGTCGGTCAGACCGGCTACGGAATCGTCACCTTTGTCTACGACAATTCAGGAAGAGTGCTGCGCAAGCAGGACCAGCTGGGAGACACCGTCACGTACAACTACGACTTGGTAGGTCGAATGACCAGTCGGAACTACCGGACGGCTGCCAATTCTCCTTCAGGTACCATCGCCGATACCGATACGTTCACCTTCGACCGCTCGGGTCGAATGCTCAGTGCCGTCAGCGGAAGATACACCAATACGGTCGCCTACACGTTCGACCCGGCAGGCCGCAAGGCAAGCGAGGCCCTGACGATCAGTAGTGTGACGTACACGATTGGCCAAGCGTATAATGCACGCAATGAACTCACGACGGTCACGTATCCGGACAGCTCCACCTCGACGCGCAGCTACCATTCCACCGGAGCACTCAATGAGCTAGCCCTAGACGGTTCGACGATCAGCACACGCTCCTACGACGCAGGGCGTCGACAGACAACCGAAGTCCTCGGCAACGGGATCACCGAGACACGCAGTTACCGAAGCGATAACCTTCTTTCGGGAATTAGCTACAGCAATACCAGCCTCGGGGATTTAAGTTACACCTGGGATGCCAACAAGAACAAGACCTCCGAGACGGTCACCGGCGTGATGAGCGGGTACGGATTTACTTCCGGGGGGACCACCTACGACTTCGAGGATCGTCTGACGGGCTATGCCCGCACCAGCGGAACGTTCAACCAGTCCTGGAATCTGACCAGTGTTGGAGACTGGACAAGCGTGACGACCAACGGCATCGCACAGAACCGAACCCATGGTCCAACGCACGAGTTGCTCACGGCCGGTGGATCGAGCGTCGTGACGGATGTCAAAGGAAACATGACATCGATTCCAGCCACGCTACGTCCTGCTGGAGCTACGACAGCTCTGCTCCTGAGCTGGGACTTCGATAACAAGCTTGCATCGGCAGACATCGACGCCAACGGGACGGCGGACGTGAGTTTCCAATACGATGCCCTAGGACGTCGCGTCGCTAGAACGGGCACTGGTGGATCTTTTGTGTTTGTGCAGATGGACCAGCAGACGATCGCAGACTACCCAGTCGGAGGTGCTGCGAGTACTCCAACGTATCGCTACGTGTACGCGAGCTACATCGACGAACCTGTTGTGCGAAAAGGGGCTGGCACCGGAGGGACGTTGGTGTACTTCCATCGCAACCAACAATATTCCATCACCGCCATAACGACATCCACCGGTGCGGTCGCAGAGCGATACGCCTACACGGCCTACGGCCAACCGACGATCTTGAATGCTGCGGCTTCGGTGCTCAGCTCCTCGGCGATCAACAATCGCTACACATATACGGGTCGTGAATGGGATGCAACGCTTGGATTGCATCACTTCAGAGCAAGGTGGATGAG
>Ga0114977_10001150_pt1 | contig 17352 bp, 14 predicted proteins | sample S_130805_MF_Meta_FD_87026 | JGI IMG/M metagenome (GOLD analysis project Ga0114977, IMG submission 87026) | Freshwater microbial communities from Lake Simoncouche, Canada to study carbon cycling - S_130805_MF_MetaG | ecosystem: Environmental > Aquatic > Freshwater > Lake | place: Lake...
AAAGCCAGCAACCATGGTCCAAAGCTAAGCGACGCTTTTGTGCCACTGCTATTCTTGCCAGGCGATGCCTGCCAGTTTGATTGGAGCCAAGAAGAAGTTGAGTTGGGCGGTGTATTACAGAAGGCGGATGGTTACATACTGAGGTGGAAACTATTGGACGCCGTTTCCACCACTAATCTGGAAAGTATTGCACGCCGATTAACAATTCAGCCCAACCTACAGCGCTTATTGCGACCTACCGAACTCAAAACAATTTCCGCCCTTTCACCCACGCATAAATCACCGGTATCACCACCAAGGTCAGCACGGCTGACGACACCATCCCGCCCACCATCGGTGCGGCGATGCGGCGCATCACTTCGGAACCGGTGCCGGTGCCCCACAAAATCGGCAATAAGCCGGCCATGATTGCCATCACCGTCATCATCTTTGGCCGCACGCGTTCGACGGCGCCGTGCATGATGGCGGATTGCAAATCGGCGCCGGTCGGCAAGCGTCCTTCGCTGGCACAAACGGTTAGTTTTGCCTGCCACGCTTTCTCTAAATACATCAGCATCACCACGCCGGTTTCCGCCGCCACACCGGCCAGCGCGATGAAACCGACCGCCACCGCGACCGATAAATTGTAGTCCAGCAACCACAACAACCAGACGCCGCCGATCAGCGCAAACGGCACCGACAACATCACCACCAGCGATTCGGTGACGCGACGGAAATTCAAATACAGCAGCAAAAATATCAGCAGCAAGGTCAGCGGAATCACCAGTTTCATCTTGGCGGCGGCGCGTTCCATAAATTCAAATTGGCCGCTCCAAGTGGCGTAATAACCCGGCGGAAATTTCACTTGTTTGGCCACCGCTTGCCGCGCATCGGCCACATAAGAACCGATATCGCGGTCGCGAATATCGACGTAAATATAGGTGGAAAGCAGCGCGTTTTCGGTGCGAATGGCTGGCGCACCTGGGTTGATTTGAATGCTGGCAAGTTGCCCCAAGGGAATCATTGCGCCGTCGGCAGTCGGCACCAACACTTCGCGCGCAATCTGTTCCGGCGAGCTGCGCAATTCGCGGGCATAACGCAGATTGACCCCAAAGCGCTCGCGCCCTTCCACCGTGGTGGTCACCGTTTCGCCACCTAAGGCCGTGGCAATCACGTTTTGCAACTCATCCACACTCAAACCATAACGTGCCAATTTATTTCTATCCGGCTGAATATCGAGATAAAAACCACCGTTAATTCGCTCTGCAAACGCACTGCGCGTGCCAGGAACAGTTTTCACCACCGCTTCAATTTCGGCTGACAAACGTTGCATTTCATCTAAGTTTCGACCAAATACTTTGATGCCAACCGGCGTGCGAATACCGGTCGCCAACATATCAATGCGCGCCTTAATTGGCATCGTCCACGAATTCGCCACCCCCGGAAATTGCAGCGCGGTGTCGAGTTCCGCCGTCAATTTATCCAGCGTCATCCCTCGCCGCCATTGAGCTTCAGGCTTCAGATTAATCACCGTTTCAAACATTTCTAACGGCGCTGGATCGGTGGCAGTGAGCGCGCGACCAGCTTTACCAAACACCGATGCCACTTCGGGAAAGCTTTTGATAATTTTATTTTGCGTCTGCAATAGTTCGGTCGCCTTGGTCACCGACATCCCCGGCAGCGAAGCCGGCATATACAGCAGCGTGCCTTCATTCAGCGTCGGCATAAATTCACTGCCGATTTTTGCCAGCGGAATTAAGGTCAAACTGAACAGTAAAACCACGACCATCAGCGTGACTTTTTTCTGCCGCAACACCGCCGTCAATAGCGGGCGATATGCCGCCATTAACCAGCGATTGAGCGGATTGTCTGCTTCCGGTTTAATGTGTCCACGGATAAAAATCAGCATCAGCACCGGCACCAAGGTCACCGACAACATGGCCGCGCCAGCCATCGCAAAGGTTTTGGTAAACGCCAGCGGCGCGAATAAACGGCCTTCTTGCGCTTCCAAAGTGAACACCGGTAAAAACGACACCGTAATGATTAATAGCGAAAAAAATAGTGACGGGCCGACTTCTTGGCACGCGGCGAGAATCGCTTGAGCGCGGTGTGTGTCGGTGTCTGCCGGCGACAGTCGCTCCAAATGTTTATGCGCGTTTTCGATCATCACAATCGCCGCGTCAACCATGGCGCCGATGGCAATCGCGATGCCGCCCAAACTCATAATATTGGAATTCATCCCCAGCAATTTCATCGCCACAAAGGCAATCAAGACGCCGACCGGCAACATCACGATGGCGACCAAGGCGCTGCGGGCGTGCATTAACAATAGCAGGCAAACCAGCGCGACGATCACCCCTTCTTCCAGCAAAGTATGGGTCAGTGTGTCGATGGCGCGTTGAATAAGTTCCGACCGATCGTAAACGGTTTGAATGCTGACGCCGGCCGGCAAGCCAGCTGAAATCTCAGCAATTTTTTGCTTCACATTGTCGATCACCGCCAAGGCATTTTGACCAAAACGCGCGATGACAATACCGGAAACCGCTTCGCCTTCGCCATTCAATTCCGCCACCCCGCGCCGTTCGTCAGGACCCAATTCAACCCGCGCAATATCGCGCAAAAACACCGGCGTGCCACGCTCGGCTTTCACCACCAAATTTTCAATATCGCCTTTGCCGCGCAAATAGCCGTGGCCGCGCACCATATATTCGGTTTCGGCCATTTCCACCACGCGACCGCCCACATCGCGATTGCCATTGCGGATCACCTCCGCCACTTTATTCAACGGAATGCCGTAGCTGCGCAGTTTCAAAGGATCAACCGTGACTTGATATTGCTGCACAAAACCACCGATCGACGCCACTTCTGCCACGCCCTGCGCCTTAGTTAATTGGTTGCGCACATACCAATCTTGCATCGTGCGCAACTCCGCCAAATCATGCTTTTCGCTCAGCAGCGCGTACTGATAAATCCAGCCGACACTGGTCGCATCCGGCCCCAATTGCGGCACCACATTTTTGGGCAGCCGTCCGGTTAAACCATTGAGATATTCCAACACTCGTGAACGCGCCCAATAAATATCGGTGCCATCTTGAAAAATAACGTACACAAATGACGCGCCGAAAAATGAAAAACCGCGCACCACTTTTGAATTCGGCACCGACAACAGCGCCGAAGTCAGCGGATAAGTCACTTGATCTTCAACCACTTGTGGCGCTTGACCGGGATAATCGGTATAGACAATTACCTGCACATCGGACAAATCTGGCAGCGCATCCAGCGGCATTTTTAACAAGGAAACAATGCCCGCCAAGCTGATTAAGACACTCAGCAACAGCACCAGTAAACGGTTTCTGGCCGACCAACTTATGAGGTTTGCGATCATGTCAGTGCGCTCCGTGAGCAAGGCTGATTTTGGTGATAACCCAGTCATCCGTTTTGCGTTCCACAATTTCAAAATCAATCGCGCTGCCGACGGGGATTTTGCTGACCAAGGCGGCGTTTGCTAGTGCAAAATCCATCGTCATGCCCGGCCAACCCAGCGACTGAATCGGCTGATGGGTAATGCTGACCGAACCATCTCGGTTGAGCGCTTCCAACACACCTTGCGCTTGATGCCCGACCACCGCTGGCTTTTTCTTCGGCGTCACTACTTCGGAATTGGATTTGGGTTTGGATTCGACAACAGTTTGTTCAATCGCTGCGACTGACAATTCCGCACCGCCAAAACCCCTTAACGCGGCCTTCAAATTACTTTCTGCATCAATCAGGAAATTGGCTGACGTCACCACGCTTTCGCCGTCTTTCACGCCGGCTAAAATCTCGACAAATTGCTCGGTGCGACTGCCCAATTTGACGGCACGCGGTTCAAAGCGCCCCGCCGCCAATTGCACCAACACCACTTGTCGCACGCCGCTATCAATCACCGCCGACAAGGGCACGCTCAACACTTTGCCACGCGCAGCAGACGGCAAGGCCACTTGGGCAAACATCGCTGGTTTGAGCAAGCCATTTGGATTCGCTAAAGCGATCCGCACGGTGCCGGTACGGGTGGCGGTATTCAGCGTCGGATAAATAAAATCTACTTTACCGCTAAACGATTTATCCGGATAAGCATCGAGACTAACGCGCGCCGCACCCCCCATTTTTATCGCCACCAAATCTTGTTCGTTGACGTCGGCAAGTAGCCAAACCACCGACAAATCAGCCAGTTGATACAACACTTCGCCCGCCATAAAACGCGAACCTTGCAGCGCTTTTTTCTCTAGCACCACGCCGCTGGCGGGCGCCCGAAAAATGACTCGATCTTGATTAGTCTGTGTTTCGGCGACGTCCCAATTTTTCAAGCGCAAAGCACTGGCATCGACCAAGCGCTGCATACTTTTTTGCGTCTCCTCATCGGCATTTTTAAGCGATGACAATCCCGCTTTCGCCAAAGCATATTCCCGTTGCGCGGATAATAATTCAGGGCTATAAACTTCAAATAAGGGCTGACCTTTGCTGACAAACTGGCCGGTGCTATTCACAAAAAGTCGCTCCACCCAACCTTCAAATTTCGGTGCAATGGTAAAGGTGCGTTGTTCGTCAATCTCAATCCGACCAGCGGCGCGCACGGTTTTATTTAATTCGCGAAATTGCGCGGCTTCAGTTTTGACGCCCAATTTTTGCACTTTATCGGCGCTGATCACCACCGCCTTTGAAGCCGTTTCTTCACCGTCATAAACGGCGACGTAATCCATGCCCATCGCGTCTTTTTTCGGCACCGGCGAGGTATCCGCCAGCCCCATCGGATTGCGGTAATACAGCACTTTTCGCTCTTGTTTCGCCACCGGATTCACGACGGATGACGACTGCTGCGCACCCAAACTATAAGCCGCTGCCGCCACGACCAGCAGCACCAATAACGATAACCAAAATTTGCCGTTCATCATTCTTCTCCCAATATTTTTTCTAACTCAGCCAAGCGAAGTTGCGCGTCAAATTGCGCTTTCAACTGCTGCTGTTGACCTTGAAAAATTTGCCGTTGCGCCGCCATTAACTGCGCAAAACTGGCTTTACCTTGCTGATAACCAGTTAAAGTGGCTTGAAATGCCATTTCACTTTGTGGCAATAATCGCCGCGTAATCAACTCTTCGGTGCGCCGCGCCGCCGCTAAAGCCGACAAATTCTCGAGTAAAGCGGATTCCAATTGATTCGCGACCATTTGCTGACGTGCCGTCGCCGCCGCGCGCAAGGCTTCCGCTTCACCGATTTGCGAATGTCGCGTCGATTGTTGCAGCGGCAAATTAAATTCCAGCATCAAATCCCAGCTCTTAATCGCGTTGCCAGATTGTGTGGATGCGACGCCCAAGGTGATGCCGGGATAGCGACTGAGTTGCGCCAAATCATGATTTTTTTCCGCGCCGTTCAGCGCCGCTGCGGCAAGCTGCAATTGCGGATTGTGCTGGTGTAACGTGTCCAATAAAACCGCTTCGTCCAACTTAGCCACTGGCGGCAATGCACGAAATTGATTGGCTTCCGCTAACGCAGCATTCACCGGCCGCGCCAGCAAAGTATTGAGTTGCGCATGGGCGTGATGGCGTTCATTTTGCAGCGAAATTAATTCGGTTTTCAGCGTGCTACTTTCAATTTGCACTTGAAGCACCTCTTGCTGCGAGGCAAGGCCATTGGCATAACGCGCGCTGACGATTTCTTCTAAATTAGCCAGCAAGGAACGTGTTTTGTCGGTCAATCGTTCCGAGGCCAACAGAAAATAATTCATTGCGTAAGTTGTTTTAATTCGACTGGATAATTCTGCCCAACTGGCTGCGGTTTGGCTCTGCGCCTGCACCACTTGCGCGCCCGCCACGCCACGTTGCAAAGCAGATTTACCGTACCACGGTAAACTTTGCATCAACAAATATCGGGTGCTGCCAACTTGCCCCGGCAACACGTTCAGCGAGGGATTAGCGCCTTGATTGCCAAGATCCATTAATTCCGTGCGCAACACCGGATCAGCCCAAACGCCAGCGCCCTCGCGCCGAGCTTGCGCCGCATCGACCTCAAAACGTGACGCCGCCAATTCGGGATTGTGATCTTTGGCGTAGGCCAACAATTCGTTTAGATTGCTGCCTAGCAAGGCTTTATCGTCGGCGTGAGCGTGAGCAAAAACCAACAGCGCGACAAACGCCGAACTCAACACACAATAATTTTTCATTTTTAAAATCCTCTTGCCGCATTTGTTACAAGCAATAGTCGTCAACGACCCTCGCGCGAAGCGGGAAAGAATTCAATCAAATGAAATCAACAGACGAACTCGTCCCGCGTTAAGCGGAAGCGAGCGGTGGCGGCAGGAGCGGCGCGAAGGAAAGTGAACGGAAGGAAACGAGGTAAGCCGTGAATAATTGTGCAGCATTTTGCACCGGTGTCAGTTGCAAACTCGGTACCGCCAAATAGCCGGTACACGCCAAATGACAAACGCCACACGCGTGACAATTTGCAGCATCGTGATCGCTCGTATTAAGCATTGCGCTGTCATCCATCACCATATCGCTCGCCATCATGTCACCGTCGTCCGCCATCTCGTGGCAGGCGCTCTGTGGCATTTGCATCGTGATCGACGAAGCCAGTGCTGCTCCGCTAAAAAGCGGTAGCCAAAGCATCATTAAAATCGCGATTAATTTTTTGGTGTGGTGTGACATGGCGCCAGTGTCGCAAACTAAATTGAGCCCGTCAATTCTATTGAAGCTACACGAATAATTTATACGCGTAGCATTCTTAATAATAAATGATTGTCAGGCTGTCACGCTGGCGGTAAAGTTCGCGCATTCAGTCCGTCGCATTCGGAGGTTCCATGTCGATTTTCACCATTCTTACTATCCTCGCAATTTTCGCCGCTTTGGCATTCTTCCGTGCGTCGCTATTCAGTTGGTTAATCGCCTTTGCCGTTATCGTCCCTTTCGCCGCCATCGACAGCCGTATTTCCGATAACACCTTGCAATATATTTATGTGGCGCTCGGTATTTTTCTGACGGTATTTGGTCTACCTCATTTGCGCCGATATTTTGTCAGCCGCTTTATTCTCAATTTCTTTCGCAAAGTACTTCCGCAACTGTCGCAAACCGAGCAAGAAGCGCTCGACGCCGGCACCGTCGGTTGGGAGGGTGAATTATTCAGCGGTTATCCGCATTGGCAGCAACTTTTAGCTTTGCCTAAACCACAACTCAGCCGCGAAGAACAACACTTTTTGGACAATGAAGTTGAGCAATTGTGCGCGATGATCGACGATTGGCAAGTGACTCATCACGATTTAGATTTGTCGCCCGCAAGTTGGCAATTCATCAAAGACAACGGTTTCTTTGGGATGATTATTCCTAAAGAATATGGCGGCTTACAATTTTCTGCGCTGGCGCATTCTGCTGTGGTGACGAAACTCGCTTCACGTAGCGGCACGGCGGCCGTCACCGTGATGGTGCCAAACTCGCTCGGACCAGCGGAATTGTTGTTGCATTACGGCACCCAAACGCAAAAAGATCAGTATTTACGGCGACTCGCCGAAGGCAAAGAAGTGCCCTGTTTTGCTTTAACTGGACCGTTTGCCGGTTCTGATGCCGGCGCAATTCCCGATGTTGGGATCGTTGAGTACGCTGATTTTAATGGCGAAAAAAATGTGCTCGGGGTGCGCGTCACTTGGGAAAAACGTTACATCACGCTGGCACCGGTCGCCACCTTGCTTGGTTTGGCGTTCAAACTTTATGACCCTAAACATATCTTGAGCGACGTGGAAGCGCGCGGCATTACTTTGGCGCTGATCCCGACCAATACGCCAGGCGTTGAAGTCGGTCACCGTCACTTCCCGCTTAATTCGGCTTTTCAAAATGGCCCTACCACTGGCAAAGATGTCTTTATTCCAATGGATTACATCATTGGCGGCCAAGATTCCATCGGTCACGGTTGGAAAATGTTGATGGAATGTTTGGCGGCCGGACGGTCGATTTCATTGCCCGCCAGTGCCACCGGCGCCATTAAATTAGCCTGTCGTACCAGCGGCGCTTACAGTCGCGTGCGCAAACAATTTCACGTGCCAGTTGGCAAATTTGAAGGCGTGGAAGAAGCGTTGGCGCGCATCGCCGGCAATTTATATGTGATGGATGCGGCGCGCACCTTGACGGCGCAAGCGGTCGATCGCGGCGAAAAACCGTCGGTGATTTCGGCCATCGTTAAATATCATTGCACCGAACGCGGCCGCAGTGCGATTAACGACGCAATGGATGTCCACGGCGGCAAGGGAATTTGCATGGGGCCGGATAATTATTTGGCGCGCAGTTATCAGCAAACACCGATCGGCATTACGGTGGAAGGTGCCAATATTCTCACGCGCAGTTTGATTATTTTTGGGCAAGGTGCGATTCGCGCCCATCCGTTTGTGCTGAAAGAAATTCATGCGGCAGCAGATACCAATCATGATCGCGCGCTGCGCGAATTTGATGATGTATTTTTCTCGCACGTCGGATTTAGCGTCAGCAATGCGGTGCGCACGCTGATATTTGCCTTAACCGGTGCGCGGATTGTTAACGTGCCGAGCAATGGCGTGACGCGTATTTATTACCAAGCGCTCACCCGCTACGCCACCGCATTTGCGTTTATCGCCGATATGTCGATGCTAGTTTTGGGCGGCAGCCTAAAACGTCGCGAAAAACTTTCCGCACGTTTGGGCGATATTCTGAGCCAACTTTATTTAGCCAGCGCCACCTTAAAACGCTTTGAAGATGATGGTCGGCCAATCGAAGACGAACCGTTATTGCATTGGGGTTTGCAAGACGCGCTCAATCGCATAGAAACGGCGTTTGACGGCGTATTACAAAACTTCCCTAATCGGCCTATTGCGTGGCTGTTGCGCGCCTTAATTTTCCCGGTTGGACGCTGCCGCCAGCCCCCATCAGACAAACTCAGCCATCAAGTGGCCGCACTCACCTATCAAATCGGCGCCACCCGCGATCGACTCAGCGCAGGTATGTATTTACCGAGTGATGAACAAGAAGCGGTAGGCGCTTTAGAAGCTGCTTTAATCAGCACTTACGCCTGCGAACCCATGCAAATGGAGCTAGCAAAAGCGGTTAAATCAGGGCGAATTTTGGCGCGCGACGAATTAGTGCAGATCGATGAAGGACGAGCGTTAGGATTGATTAATTCAGATGAGGCATTGCAGTTGAAACGAGATTATCAACTACGGCGCAAGGTGATCATGGTGGATGATTTTGTAAAACTAGGTCCTTAAAAACGTCAGGACAGCTAGCAACTCTTGCCTAATAACGTCCATATTAATATCGTTTTTTTCTGAACTAATATCGGTAAGAAGATCAGGTGGAATGGTTACAACCACTTTACTAACAGTCGATTCCAAACGGCTACGGGCGCCGCTGATGGTAAAACCTTCTTCATACAGCAATTGGCGAATGCGACGAATCAATAACACCTCATGGTGTTGATAATACCGTCGATTGCCACCGCGTTTAACCGGTTTCAGCTGGGTAAATTCTTGTTCCCAATAACGCAAAACATGCGCTTTTACCCCGCACAAATCACTGACTTCACCGATGGTGAAATAACGTTTGGCGGGGATAGAAGGCAGTTCTGAATTAAGCGTGTGCTTTTCCACTGTAGGTCTTTTCTACCACGCTCTTTAGCTTTTGGCTTGGATGAAAAGTAACCACGCGACGAGCAGTAATAGGGATCTCTTCGCCAGTTTTAGGATTGCGGCCAGGACGTTGTGGTTTATCGCGCAATTGGAAATTGCCGAAACCAGAAAGTTTAACGCTTTCACCTTGTTCTAGTTGCAGGCGGATTTCTTCAAAGAAAGTTTCCACCATATCTTTTGCTTCACGTTTGTTTAAACCCACTTTTTCAAATAGCAAATCAGCAAGTTCAGCTTTAGTTAATGTTGTTGTCATTTTTTCCTCTAGGCTCTCAAAACAGCGCCTTGATCCTGCAAAGCAGAAACAAGGCACTTTAAATTTTCTTCAATTTCGTTATCGGTTAACGTTTTTTTAGTATCTTGTAATAAGGCACGGAATGCAAGGCTTTTTTTACCTTGTTCCACACCTTTACCACGATACACATCAAATAATGCAACATCGACAACATACTGTGTTGACGTGGCACGCATCGCCGACAGCAACGTTTCAACCGTTACCGCTTCGTCTACCAACACCGCTAAATCGCGGCGGACTGGCGGAAATTTGGAAACTTCAGACATGCGGACAAGTGCTGATTGTAACAAAGCATCAAGCGATACTTCAAACCAAATGACGGCTTGCGGAATATCATATTGTTGCAACCATTGCGGATGAAGCTCACCGACCCAACCAATCGCTTTGCCGTTAAGCCAAATCTGCGCTGAACGTCCCGGATGCGACGCCGGATGAATCGTAGCCGTGAATTTTAACTCAACTGGCGAAAATAAAGCTTCGACATCGGCTTTAATATCGTAAAAATCAATGGCTCGTGAAGTTAAACCCCACTGCTCGGACAAGGCGTCGCCGTAACACAAGCCCGCCAAGCGTTCATTTTGATCTTCACCGGCAAAGCAAGCGCCGATTTCAAACACGCGAACACGCGGCTGTTTACGTGCCAAATTCGTCCGCAAACTGGTCAGTAAACCACCCAACAAACTGCTGCGCATGACGCTCATTTGGCTAGCAATCGGATTTTGCAAAACGATAGGCGACAAATTACCGCACAAATCTCGTTCCGATTCGCTCGTTACAAAGGCGTAATTAATCACTTCTTGATAATCACGCTGCACCATCACTTGGCGCACAGCGGTGATACTGCGTTGGCTTTCGCTACGCGGTAACAACGCCATCGTGGCCAACGGTGGCATAGGCTGAATCGCCTCATAACCGTGGACGCGCGCCACCTCTTCGATCAAATCTTCTTCGATGGTAATATCAAATCGATACGATGGCGGTGTCACCCTGAATTCGTCGCCAGTTTGCACAAACGACATATTCAGTCGTTGCAAAATATCAGCAATTTCGTCAGCCGCCAATGAAATACCCAGTACGCGTTGAATACGAGCCAAGCGCAATTTTACCGGTGAGCGCAACGGCAACTCGCCAATCACTTCGGTCAGCGGCGCCGCCGCACCACCACAAATTTCAAGTATTAATTGAGTGGCGCGATCCAAGGCAACTTGCGTATTGGCAAAATCAACGCCACGTTCAAAACGGAAAGAAGAATCTGAACCGAAACCTAGCAAACGGGATTTACCGACAATTGCACTCGGCGCGAAGAAAGCACTTTCCAAGAAAATCTCAGTCGTGGCATCGCTCACCGCGCTAGCACTGCCACCCATAATCCCAGCCAACGCTTGCGGGCCCGCTTCGTCCGCCACCACCAACATATCGGATTTCAGCGAAATAGTTTGTTCATTTAGCAGCGTAATCTTTTCATCTTCACGCGCGAAACGCACCGTAATGCCGCCGGTTAATTTAGCCAAATCGAAGGCGTGTAGCGGCTGACCTAATTCCAGTAGCACATAATTAGTCACATCGACCAAGGCGCTAATGCTGTGCAAACCGCTGCGCTCCAAGCGACGCACCATCCAAGTTGGGGTTATCGCTTGCGCATTCACGCCAGAAATCACCCGACCGATATAACGCGGACACGCCATTTCAGCGGTGATTTTTACCGACAATTTCTTCTCGCTAGCAAGGGAAAAACTAGCCGCTGGAATTGTGTGCAACGTGCCTTTGGTCAACGCCGCCACTTCGCGCGCAATACCGAATAAAGACAAACAATCGCAGCGATTCGGTGTCAATTTCAAGGTCAGCGAGCGGTCATTCAGATCAAAATATTCGCGAACATCTTGTCCAATTGGCGCGTCTGCTGGCAATTCCAACAAGCCAGCACTTTCCTCTGCCATGCCAATTTCTTTAGCGGAACACATCATGCCGAAAGATGCGACACCGCGCACTTTGGCCGCTTTTATTTCGATGCCCGGCAGCTTAGCGCCCACCAAAGCGCACGGCGCTTTCATACCGACGGTAACGTTTTGCGCACCGCACACAATCACTAGCGGCTCAGCTTGTCCGACATCGACTGTCAGTAAATTTAAGCGGTCGGCATCAGGATGTTTTTCTTTGCTCAACACCTGCGCGATCACCACTTGACTAAACGCCGGCGCGACCGCTTCCGATGCTTCAACTTCCAAGCCGGCCATCGTCAACAAATGCGCTAAGGCATCGCTGTCGAGCGAGGTATCGACTAAATTTCGCAACCAAGATTCAGAAAATTTCATATTAACTCAGGCAAATTGTTTCAAAAATTGCAGGTCATTCTCGAAGAACAACCTGAGGTCGTTGACGCCGTAACGTAACATCGCCAACCGTTCCACGCCCAAACCGAAAGCAAATCCTTGGTATTTTTCGCTATCAATATTGACGTGTTTTAATACGTTAGGATGCACCATGCCACAACCACCAATTTCTAACCAACCGTCACCCCAGCTTAAATCCATTTCAGCGGAAGGTTCGGTAAACGGAAAGAACGACGGACGGAAGCGCACTTGCAAGTCATCGGTTTCAAAGAAGCGTTTTAGAAAATCCGCGACCACGCCTTTTAAGTCGGCGAAGCTCACTTTTTCACCAATCCACAGACCTTCAACCTGGTGAAACATCGGCGAATGCGTCGCGTCAGAATCCACGCGATAGACACGTCCGGGCGCAATGATGCGAATGTCCGGCATGGTTGCCAATGCCAGATGCTGCGCGACGTGGGCTTCCATGTAACGAATTTGAATGGGCGATGTGTGTGTGCGCAACACTCGACCATCTTCCGCGTAAAACGTGTCGTGCATCGCTCGCGCCGGATGATCGGCGGGAATGTTCAGCGCGGTAAAATTGTAGAAATCAGTTTCGATTTCTGGGCCAGTGGCGACATCAAAACCAACCGAATGAAACAAGGTTTCAATACGTTCCAACGTGCGCGTCACCGGATGCAAACCGCCGACACCTAAACCGCGTCCCGGCAAAGTGACATCGAGCGCTTCAGCTGCTAGTTTTTGCTGCAAAGCGTGTTGTGCCAAGGCATCGCGTCGCGCTTGAAGCGCCGCTTCAATTTGTTGTTTGACTTGATTAATGCGTGCGCCAGCGGCGGGACGTTCTTCTGCAGAAAGTTTGCCCAAGCCTTTTAATAAGCCAGTCAAACTACCGTCTTTTCCGAGGTAGCGCGCTTTAACTTGTTCCAATTCATCCGCTTGATTAATCGCGGTGAATTGCGTCAGCGCATCAGACAATATATGTTCGAGTTCTTGCATTGTTTTCCCACAAACAAAAAAGGAGGCTCGCGCCTCCATTTTTGCTTAAACTAAAGAATTACAGACCGAGACTAGCTTTAGCTTGTCCGACGATTTGCGTAAACGCAACTTTGTCGAATACTGCCAAATCTGCCAACACTTTGCGGTCGATTTCGATCGCAGCGCGTTTCAGACCATTCATAAATACGCTGTATGGCAGACCTTGTTCACGAGCAGCCGCATTGATACGCGCAATCCACAATGTGCGGAATTGACGTTTCCTTTGACGACGGTCACGATACGCATATTGACCGGCTTTCATCACCGCTTCTTTAGCGACGCGATAGACGTTCTTACGACGACCGCGGTAACCCTTGGCTTGATCTAAAACTTTCTTATGACGCGCACGCGCCGTGACACCACGTTTAACTCTTGGCATTTTCTAACTCCTTAGGCGTAAGGCATCATGGCGCGCACAGACGCCGTGTTGCTTGCATGAACTTCAGTCGTACCACGCAACTGACGCTTAGTCTTGGTGGTTTTCTTGGTCAAGATATGGCGCTTGAACGCTTGCGAACGTTTGATGCTTCCGCCAGCACGCACAACAAAGCGTTTTTTTGCACCGCTTTTTGTCTTCATTTTAGGCATAACAACTCCATTTATTTGATGACGCCGGGAGGACTCTGACAGAGACACTTAAAAACCCGAAATCACTTATTTGAGGCTGATTTACAACTTCATCGCCACAGCCAGCCTCTTGCACTGTAACGACTAAAACCTTTACTTCCGTTTAGGACCGATCACCATCACCATCTGACGGCCTTCCATTTTCGGAAACTGTTCAACTGTACCAAATTCTTCCAAGTCACCGCGAATACGCTCAATCAAACGCATACCGATTTCTTGGTGGGCCATTTCGCGACCACGGAAACGCAAGGTCACCTTGGTTTTATCGCCCTCGCCCAAAAACTTAATCAGGTTGCGCAGCTTAATACTGTAATCGCCTTCATCCGTTCCCGGACGAAATTTAATTTCTTTAACCTGAACCTGCTTTTGTTTAAGCTTGGCTTCGTGTTGCTTCTTGCTCTCGGCATATTTAAATTTGCCGACATCCATAATGCGACACACTGGCGGTTCCGCCATCGGTGCGATTTCAACCAAGTCCAGATCGGCTTCTTCTGACAAACGCAATGCTTCTGCGACTGAAACAATCCCGAGCGGCTCCCCCTCTACACCAACCAAACGCACCTGAGGTGCTGTAATTTGTTCGTTGATGCGCTGTGCTTTATCCTGTGCTATTGCAATTTCTCCATTTACAAAATTAAACCGTGCTTCCCAATTGCAGCTCGGTTGTTAAACGCTGTAATAGCGCCTCAACCGACATCTGCCCGAGGTCTTCACCTTGGCGGGTTCGCACGGCAACGAGTCCTGCAGCCATTTCCTTATCACCAATAATTAACTGGTATGGCAACTTCTGCAAGCTATGTTCGCGGATTTTATAGGTAATCTTCTCATTACGCAAATCCAATTGCACTCTAAAGCCTGCAGCACGTAATGACTGAGCTACTTCTGCCGTATATTCTGCTTGCGATTGCGAGATATTCATCACCACCAACTGCACTGGTGACAACCACAATGGAAACGCACCTGCATAATTTTCAATCAGAATTCCGATAAACCGTTCCATCGAACCGACGATGGCGCGATGCAACATCACCGGTGGTTTGCGCGTATTGTCTTCGTCCACATATTCTGCGCCCAAGCGCACTGGCAAATTAAAATCCAGCTGAATCGTGCCACATTGCCACAAGCGACCGAGCGAATCTTTCAGCGTAAACTCAATTTTCGGGCCATAAAACGCGCCTTCGCCTGGCTGCAAATCAAATTCCAAACCATTTTGCTTTAATGCTGCCGACAACGCCGCTTCCGCTTTATCCCAAGTTTCATCGCTACCCACGCGCTTTACCGGACGCGTCGACAACTTAACGATCACATCTTTAAAACCAAAGTCAGCATACACTTTTTGCAACATCACAATAAAGTCCGCCACTTCACTTTCGATCTGCCGCTCAGCGCAAAAAATATGCGCATCATCTTGCGTAAAACCGCGCACACGCATTAAACCGTGCAGCGAACCCGACGGTTCATTACGATGGCAAGAACCAAATTCCGCCAGACGCAATGGTAAATCGCGATAACTGTGTAGCCCGTGATTAAAAATTTGCACGTGACCAGGGCAGTTCATCGGTTTCACCGCGTAATCACGATTCTCCGACGACGTGGTAAACATATTGTCGCGATAGTTTTCCCAGTGACCCGATTTTTCCCACAGCGCGCGATCCATCATCGTCGGCGTGCGCACTTCTTGATAACCGTATTCGACAAACTTGCGGCGCATATATTGCTCAATTTCTTGCCACAACGTCCAACCGTGCGGATGCCAAAACACCATTCCTGGCGCTTCGTCTTGCATGTGAAACAAATCTAATTGCTTGGCCAATTTACGATGGTCGCGCTTTTCAGCTTCTTCCAACTGCAACAAATAGGCATCCAAATCTTCTTTCTTCGCCCACGCCGTGCCGTAAATCCGTTGCAACATCTCATTTTTTGAATCGCCGCGCCAATAGGCACCGGCCACTTTCATCAATTTAAATACTTTCAATTTACCGGTCGATGGCACGTGCGGACCGCGACACAAATCGGTAAATTCGCCTTCGCTATATAAAGACACCTCTTGATCAGCCGGAATCGACGAAATAATTTCCGCCTTATATTTTTCGCCGATGCGATTAAAAAATGCCACTGCTTCATCGCGCGGCAACACCCGGCGCGTAATCGGCAAATCTAATTTCGCCAACGCCGCCATTCGTTTTTCAATCGCCGCCAAATCTTCTAAGGTAAACGGACGCGAGAAAGAAAAATCGTAAAAGAAACCTTTTTCAATCACCGGCCCGATCGTTACTTGCGCCTCTGGAAATAATTCCTTCACCGCGTAAGCCAGCAAATGCGCGGTTGAATGACGAATCAAATCCACGCCATCGACATCTTTATCGGTGATGATCGCCAACTGACTATCTTGCTCAATCAAAAAAGAAGTATCGACAATTTGGCCGTTCACTTTACCCGCCAACGCCGCCCGCGCTAAACCAGCGCCGATACTGAGCGCCACTTCGGCAATCGTGACAGGATTAGGGAAACTGCGTTGCGAGCCATCCGGCAAGGTAATAATGGGCATAGTGTGAGCCTGAATTTATAAATAAAAAATGCGGCGCAGCCGCACTAACAATGGTCGCGAGTATATCGCAGCCCGGTGAAACAGGTCAAAGGATCAGTAGACTACAATTCGAGCATGCGTCTCACCTGCCCAAAGCTACGCCGATGTTCGGTAGACACACCATGCAATTGCAGCGCAAGAAAATGAGCGGCAGTTGGATAACCTTTATGCCGATCAAAACCGTATTGCGGTAGCCGTTGGTGCATTTCCAACATCGCGGCATCGCGCGCGGTTTTAGCCAAGATAGACGCCGCCGAAATCGCCGCTACCGAACTATCACCTTTAACAATCGCGCGGCTAGGCAAACCCGTTTTGGGGCAATACAAACCATCGACCAACACTTCGTCAGGACGAATCGGCAGGGCTTCAATCGCGCGGCGCATCGCTAACAAACTGGCTTGAAGAATATTAATGTCGTCGATTTCTGCGACAGAAGCGGTGGCGATTGTCCACGCCGTGGCCTGTTCGCGAATTTGCTGCGCCAGGTAATTGCGCTTTTTCTCGCTCAATTTCTTTGAATCTGCCAAGCCCAGAATTGGACGCTGATCATTTAAAATCACCGCTGCGGCATACACTTCGCCAGCCAAAGGCCCGCGCCCCGCCTCGTCAACACCGCAAATTAAGATCACTGCAGAAATGGCAAAATCGCCTGCGCCGCTTTGCTGGCAGTATCTTGTTTGAGCGTGGCGTGAATCGCCGCAAAGGTGGTTTCAATATCAGCTAATTTTTCGGGGTCGCCGGAAACTGTGAGTAAAGCCTCGGCCAACTTTTTCGGTGTCGCGTCGTGCTGTAACAGCTCTGGCACCACCATTCTTTCGGCCAA
>Ga0114977_10001153_pt1 | contig 17328 bp, 15 predicted proteins | sample S_130805_MF_Meta_FD_87026 | JGI IMG/M metagenome (GOLD analysis project Ga0114977, IMG submission 87026) | Freshwater microbial communities from Lake Simoncouche, Canada to study carbon cycling - S_130805_MF_MetaG | ecosystem: Environmental > Aquatic > Freshwater > Lake | place: Lake...
CTGGGCCGGCATCAAGGACGATGGCGCCAGGCGCATCGTTCAGCCTGAATACAACATGGCCGGCGATGAAGTGTGGTTTTCGGTCTGGAGTGCCAAAGACAAGATCTCCGCCCTGGTGATCGTGGATGACAAGACACGCAAGCTCAAGGCGGTGATCAAGGATCCGCGTCTGATCACACCGACCGGCAAATTCAACGTGAACAACACGCAACACGACGTCTATTGAAACTCAATGAATAGGGCGTCTTGGTGGCGCCCCATCTTTAAAGGAAACTGAAATGAAAACACTGAATCTGTTGTGCCTCGCCAGCGCGGCCTTGCTAAGCCTTGGCGCGCAGGCCGCCACCGGCGAAGAAATCATGACCAAGGCAGGCTGCATGGCTTGCCACAAGGTCGACGTCAAAGTAGTGGGTCCGGCGTTGAAAGACATCGGCAAGAAGTACAAGGGCCAGGATGTGCTCGCCAAACTGCTACCGAAAGTGCGTGCTGGCGGTCCCGGCGTCTGGGGTCCGATTCCGATGTCGCCCAACCCCGTCGAGAAGATCAGCGACGCGGATCTGAAAACTGCCGTGCAGTGGATCTTGTCTTTGTAGGGTTTGATTGAGGCTGGCGTAGATCATCACAGCGGGGGCTGTCATCGCGATGGCCGCGTCGTTCCTTCTCGCGATGACGCGAGTGCCCCTCTTGCTTGCCTTTGGCGTACTCCAAGCCGGCGCCGTGACTGACGCGCCGCCAGGTTCTTCCCCGGAGTGGGGCGAAGCGAGCATTCGTTCTTCCAGGGTCGAGAAGCCGGGGGCCGCAGCGCTGCCGCCAAAGCCGCAATGGCAAGCGGACCCCTTGAACCTGTTTGTCGTCGTCGAAGCCGGTGACCACCATGTGTCACTGGTCGATGGCGATCGGTTTGAAGTCCTCCACCGCTTTGCCTCGCGCAGTGCACTGCATGGTGAACCGAGATTCACGCCGGATGGGCGCTTTGTTTACTTCGGCACGCGCGATGGTTGGGTCACCAAGTACGACTTGTGGAATCTGACGCCGGTGGCCGAGGTGCGCGCTGGCCTGGATATGCGCAACCTGGCGCTGTCAGGTGACGGGCACTGGGTCATGGCAGCCAACTACTTGCCCAGGACGCTGCTGCTGTTCGACGCCGACTTGAATCTCGTGCGCAGTTACCCTGTGGCGACGCCGGACGGCAAGACCGCCTCAAGGGTAGCCGCCGTCTACGACGCCACACCCCGTCACAGTTTCATCGCGGCGCTGAAAGACATCCCTGAACTGTGGGAGATTTCCTATGACCCAAAGGCCGAACCCATTTTCGATGGTCTGGTGCATGACTACAAAATGGGCGAGGGCCTGGCCAAGCCCGGTTTCCTGGGGGTGCGGCGCACGCGCTTGGATGAACCCCTGGAAGACTTCTTCTTCGACCAGAGCTACCGTCACGCGGTCGGCAGCACACGCAGCCAGGGTATCAAGCCTATTGCCGCGCAGGTCGTGAATCTGGATGTTCGCCGGCGCATTGTCGAGTTCCCGTTGCCGGGCATGCCGCATCTGGGTTCCGGCATCACCTTTACCTGGAGAGATACTTTGGTGCTGGCCGCACCGAACCTGAAAGACGGGGCGCTGGCAGTGGTGGACACGAAGACCTGGAAGGTGCTAAAAACCATCGCCACGCCGGGGCCCGGTTTCTTCATCGGCAGCCATGAAAACTCGGCGTACGCGTGGGTCGACTCGGTACTGAGTCCCAGCGCCCGAGACAGCCTCACGATCATCGACAAGCGCACGCTGGCGGTGGTCGCCCAGGTGCGCGAACCGGGTCGCACCCTGTCGCACATCGAGTTCACGCGGGACGGTCGCTACGCCCTGGCCAGTCTGGGTGAAATGGATGGCGCCCTGATCGTGTATGACGCGCGGACGTTCAAGGAAGTCAAGCGCCTGCCGATGTCCAAACCAGTTGGCAAGTACAACGTGGGGAACAGAATAGCCCGCTCCGAAGGCAGCTCGCGCTGAAGCCGGGCGCCTAGTGAGCGCCGTAGCAGGCGAGCCGCGTCACGTCGACGATCCGGATGTCGCGTTTGTCGATCTGGATCAATTTTTGCGTCTCGAGTTCATGCAGCACCTTGGAGAAGTATTCCGGTGTCAACGACAGGCGCGAAGCCAGCGTCGCCTTGCTCACCGGCAGCGAGACCGTGAAAGTCTGCGGCGCATCGCCGGCTTCGGCCTGGCGCTCACTCAGAAGGTAGCCGATGACGCGCTGCATGCCACTGTGCAGGGCGCCCGACTCGATGTCGCGCACAAGACCGTGCAGGCGTCTGGAAATGCCCGCCAGCATGCGCATGGAAAAGCGCGGATCGCGCTCGATCTCGTCGAACACGGATTGCTTGCTGACGGTCAGCAGCAGCGTGCTGGCCAGCGACTCGGCGTTCAGAATATAAGGTTTTCCGGTAAACATCAGCGCTTCGGCAAAGCTGTGACCGGGTGCCACCAGTTCAATGACCTTTTCCTGGCCGGTCGGCGAGATGGCAAACAGCTTGACCTGTCCCGAAATCACGACGTGAAACTCTTCGCAGTGCTGACCGAAGCGAAAAATGGTGTCACCGCGCCCAAGCCGACGCACCTGACAGCCTTGCGCTACACGCTCCAACTCGGCTGGCGATAGATCGTGGAACAGGGGCAGCACCGCCAGAAAGCGCGGAATATTAAAATCTTCAATGTCCATTGGACAAGTCTCCATCCCGGTTGCATCCAGGCTTTGGCGAATTGTAAGGACAACTACGGTAGGTGCTTCAGCAGGGATACAAGCGCGCCCGCGAGCAGGGGCGCCAGCATGGCGTGAATAAAGGACAGCGCGACGGAACGCTCGTCCTGCCCCATCAGCAGATAGCCCAGCAACAACTGGCCCGTCAGCAAGCCAGCGACGACCCAGCGGCGCCCAAGCGGCCCGGGTTTGCTGCGTTGATCGAGCAAGACCGACCCGATGAGGATGGCGCAGAACAATCCGGACGCCAGGTGCACCAGAGCCGGCCAGTGCACCGCGTGCATTTCCCATGCGCTGGCCGCCGCACCGGTGGCTACCTGCACCAGCAAGGCGGCCATGGCTGCCCAGGAAAATGCGTCGAGCGGTCGGTTCCCGGCCGCTTCTGGCGCTGCGGATTCGCGCAGCCACCAGAAGGACAGCAGGAGCAGCACGCCGCAGCCGACGTTCACGACCGTGACCCCAGCCAGACGATAGCCGGGCGTGAGGGGGCCGATCAAGGCCAGAATCACAGTTGTGGCAACCATCCCGAGCACCGCTTGCTTCATCCGCGGCGCTGCCTGACGCTGCTTCCAGTACAGCGCGACGGCAAACAACGCCAGCAGCGCGACGCTCGATGCACAGATCCGGTGCAACAGCCGTATCGCCTGCTCGGTGGGCGCTGCCAGTGTCGAACTGACATGCCCCTGCGGGTCAAGCACGCTGGTCAGACGCAATAAGATGCTGGCGCCGAGAATGCTCAGCGCCAGCAAGGCGCCCAGCGCGCCAATGCGCCGCCACCAGGCGTTCGAGCTGGCATCGGTCGTCGACAAGTTGGCAGCTTCTCTCATGTCTTACTCCCGGTTCGCCGGGCGCATGGAGCGCAGCACGATCAGCAGGAACATGATGCCACCCACAATGGCGACCAGACCACCCAGGCCCATCAGTCCCATGCCCCAGACTTCCTGGGTTGAGCGCAACACCTGCTCGCTGCCGGCGACCTTGCGCTGCACGCCATAGCCGCCGGACCAAACCAGACCCACGATGTGCATCAACTGGCCTACGCCGTAGATGACGGGTTGCCAGGCAGCTGCGCGCGACTGCGGCGCTGCGAAGCCGAGTTGGGGCAGCAGACGATAGACCATGCCCATCATGGCCAGCGTGACGCCAACGATGCAACCATGGTAGTGCGCGGGAATGCGCACATTGCTGCCGCTGATCATGAAGCCGATCATGCCGCCCGCGCAAAACAGCAGCAGCGAGGCCATCAGGCTGGAGCGCAAAGGGCGCGCCGTCGGCGTCAGGTGCGGCAGGGGCCAGATCGACCATAGCACCGCGAGCCCAATCGGGCCAATCACCAGGCCGCCGCCGTAGCGCATCAACAGGGTCTGCAGGCGATGGTGTTCTACCGACGTGACATCGTAGGCGAGGTAGATGATCGGTGTCAGAAAAACCGCCAGCAGGGCGATCGCGAACAGCAGGGTCACAACCCTTGGTGACAAGCGCAGATTGCTGCCGAGCGAGGAAGCCAGCCAGATCCAACCGATCAGCATCAACAGGGTGTAGGCGAATTGCAAAGCGTGACCACCGCCCCAGAACAGCAACTCATAGTAGGCCCGCGGGTCGAGGGCGCGTGGCAGTGTGAGCCAGGACCAGACGAAGGCAAGCACCGCGATGGCGGTGGCCACCATGGCCGCGTTGAGGCCGAAGCGCAGCGCGCCGTGACCGCTGATGTGTACGCCAACGGGTGCTGCCGCCAGCATAGACCGCAGGCACAGCAAGGCGATACCGGCACCGAACAGCGTCAGGCCGGTCAGAAAGACGCTGCCGTCGAGCACCGGAACGTAATTGGCCATCACCGGCGTTGCACTTTGCGCAAAGGGCGCGACGCACATCGTCAGGGTGCCCAGCGCCGCCAGCAGAAACGCCAGCCAGGCCAGCGGCTGCCAACGTGTCGTTCCGCTCAGGGTCCAGAGCGCACCGCCGAAAGCCAGAAACCAGACCAGCACGGACAGGTCGACATGCACCACCAGCGCCACGCGAAAGAAGTCCGCCACCGGGAACAGCGTCTGCAACTGCGGCGTGCGCGACAGCACCAGCAGAATCGAGAACAGCCCGGATGCCAGCAGCGCTGCCAGGCCCAGCGCCAGCCAGGCCATGGCCAGCGCCTTGCGCGCGTCCTGCGGTATCGGCAGGTCGAACTGAAAGTCAATGGCGGGCGGAGTCTCAATCATTTCGTATTGATTCTTTCAGGGTGATGCGCGTCAGGACCGGTCAAATCCAGCACGCGGCTGCGCAACTTTGTGACGGCTGCGCTAGCGTCAAGCATATCGCGACCCGACCATACCACTTCAATCCGGTCCAACGGTGCCGATGCGCGCAGCCGTGGCTCGCGCTGGCCCAGCAGGCGCTCCTTGACCCAGCGATCTCCAAGCCGGAATTCGCAATCCGATTCGCGGCAACCGGCGATCAGCACGCCGGACGCGCCCATGCGCATCGCATACTCAAGAAAAGAGGGCGGTAGCATGGCGGCGCACTCGAGTGTCAGCACCGCCGTGGCGGCATCGGCCAGCACGTCGAAGTCCGCCGCCTGGCGGCAGCCGAACACAACAATCTTGTGGGCGCCAGTGAGCGCTCCCATCTTGCGCTGCAGTTCACGGCGCAGCGTCGCCACCGGGGTTTGCGGCATCTCTATGCCCGAGACAATCGCTTCGCCACGCCGAAAGGGTGTCGCCGAGGGGCAGGCGCCAACGCAGATGCCGCACGCCGCGCACAGGGCGCTGTCGACCTGGGCTTGCGCCGGGTGTCGACTGGCATCGGTGCGCGCGACCATGGTGACAGCGCCAAACGGGCAGTCGGCCACGCAGCGCGAACAGCCGTTGCAGTTGGCCGGATCAACCCGTGCCGCCGCGCGCGGTCGCTCCTCGCGCGTCCGCAGCAAGGGCAGCAGGGCCAACGTCAGTGTCAGCACAGCGGCCAGCAACCATGCACTTTGCGCAGACAACCGGTCCACCAAAGGATGGACGAACTGGTAAAACCAGTCGATCGAAAGACGCTGCAGGACATGGCCCGTGTCGGCCGGCCCGAGGCTCAACACCGGCACCAGCAGCGCCAGCAAGGCCAGCATCCCAAGACTGGCCCGTGTCAGCGAGCGCGGCGGCCAGATGCGGACTCTGGAGACGCGCAGCACATGGACCCACATCGCGGCCAGCAACAAGAGTGGCATGCCGATGTGAACGAACATGATCAGGGAAAAGAAGCGGTCGTTCAGCGTGTCGGCGGTGAGAAAGTTGCGCGCCAGCAAGTCGGCGCCCAGCGGCAGCGCCTGCAGCCACTCGGCAGTGGCGGTGACGCTGAAGATGGCCCGCTCGTCCCACAGCAGCCACAAGCCGGTGATGCCGGCAATCCAGAGCAGCCATAACAGCGGGATGCCGGTCAACCAGGAGAACCAGCGCACGCCACGAAAATGTCCGCGCAGACCTTCGCGCACCAGATGCAGCAGTGTCAGTAGCATGCAGGCGTCGGCACCGTAGCGGTGCAGGCCGCGCAGCAGTCGACCGAGTCGGCTCGGATCATTTTGCAGGCGCAGCCCCGATTGATAGGCGCCGCTGACGCTGGTGTCATAGAGCGCATAGGCGATGATGCCGCTGAGCACGACCAGCACCAGGCAGAGAAACGCCAGCGCTCCCAGATGACGCCAGGGATTGTGCGCGGCCTCGAAAGCGCGATCGAATGTGCTGGTCGCCAACTCGTCGGCGCTGCGCAAGAAGCGGGTGACTGTCGTCATCGCCGACGATCAACTGTGGGTGAAGACGAAGCCGCCACTGCCAGTCAGAAAATCGATGATCAGCACCTGGCCGGGTGCGAGGTCGAGGCTGATGCTGCGCGAATAGTTGATGACGCCGTCAGGCCCGTCGGCCAGGCGTGCGTTGAATTGATGTGCGCCTGCGGGAATGGCCAGGCGTCGATAGACGGTGGCGGCACCGTCCTTGCGCAAGCCCAGTGGCGCTGTGCTGACCCGGTACAGCGGCTTGCCGTCCATGTCAAGCTCAACCAGGACCGCGGCGCGCTCCCGCGGGCAGTCCATCTTGTTGCGCATATTAGGTTCCACCTTGGCCAGTTCCTGCGCGCTGCGCTCACGGCAGGCGAATTTGAGTTGGCCCGAGTGGCTGAACGACAGTTTGAGAACTGCCTCGTGGTCGCCCAACTGCCGGTACAGAGGGGAACTCGAAAAGTAGGCAACAACCGCGGCGAACGCGGCGTAGGCCAGTGCCTGCAACAGATAGCGCAGCGGCGCTGGAAGGGGGCTAGACATGGGAGCCTCCAAGTTTCACCAGGTCGGCGTCCTGGCCCTGCAAGGGTCGTTGCGGCGCCAGGTGGAAGGCGTCCGAAAAGCAGTCCTCGCTGGCCAGGCCACGCTGCGCGAACGCCGGTTGGGCGGCCTGGACCATCTGCACCGAGCCGCAGGCATACACCTGGTGCGTCGAGAGATCCGGAAAATCCGCAAGGATGGCTTCGTGAACCAGACCGGTGCGCCCGCTCCACCCGTCGTCAGCCTGCGCATCGGAGAGCACGGGGACAAACTTGAAATTCGCGTGCTCCAGCGCCCACTGCTGCGCCAACTCGCCCAGATAAAGGTCGGCGCGCCGGCGAACGCCCCAGTACAACACCATCTCGCGCTTCAGGCCGCAGTGGAAGGCGTGTTCAAGCATGCTCTTGACGGGCGCAAAGCCGGTTGAACCGGCGACAAAAAGAATCGGCTTCTCGCTGTCCTCGCGAAGGGTGAACGCGCCCAGCGGTCCCTCAATGCGCAAGGGGTCGCCCAGGCGCAGGGTCGTGAAGACGCCGGGCGTGAAGCGCCCGCCCTCGATGCGTCGCACGTGCATTTCAAGGCCGGTCGCAGCGTGCGGCGCGCTGGCGAATGAAAAGCTGCGCCGGGCACCGTCGCCCAGTATCACGTTGATGTACTGGCCGGCGTGAAACGGCAGGCTCGCGCCGCCATCGATCTGCAGGTCAACGCGCATCACGTCGCTGGTCAGCAACTCCAGCCGTGTGACGCGCGCCAGATGCTGCCTGACGGGCGCCGCGCGTGCCCCCGGTAGCGGCAGATACTCGATCTCGACCTCGCTCAGCGGCTCGGCGCAGCACAGCAGCGTTTGGCCGCTGGCGCGTTCGGCCGCGCTGAGGGCCGACTCCAAGTGCGGCTGCAGTTTCACCTCGCCATGGCGCAGCGTGCACTTGCACACACCACAGGCGCCATTGCGGCAATCAAAGGGCATCGGCAGGCCCTCGCGCAGGCCCGCGTCGAGCAGCGTTTCGCCGACACGAACGGTGACGATGCGGTCGTCCGGATGCACCGCCATGCTCCAGGATTTGACACCGCGCAGGCGACGCGGCGGCAACCAGGGCAAGGCCAGCAGCAGCGCAGTTGCGCCGCCCACCAGCAGCCAGGTATTGGCCGCACCCCAGTGTCCGATCAGCGCGTAGGTGGGCAGATAGAACCAGTCGAATTCCAGGCGCGCCACCACCGTCCCCATGTCGGCTGCAGCCTGGCTGAGCGCCGGTTTGATCAGGGACAGCAGGGTCAGGCAGGCCAGCAGGCCCAACATCAGGCCACGCGGTGGATTGGTCTTGGCCGCCGGGACGCGCTGGGTATGCACCCAGAGCAAGGCCATGACGCTCAAGGGCAGGCCGATATGGACAAACGAGAGCAGGGAGAACAGCCGGTCACTGACGTTGGCATTGGTGATGAAATTGCGCGTCATGGAGCCACCGATAACAGGCAACACATCAAACCACTCGGTGGTTGCGGTGACAACGAACTGGGCCAGCCGGTCCCAGGGCAGCATATAGCCGTTGATGCCCGAGGCGTAGGTCAGCCACAGAATCGCGACGCCGGAAACCCAGGAGAACCAGCGAAATCCGCGGTGCCGGTCAAACACGAAATGGCGCAGCAGGTGCAGCAAGATCACCAGCACCAGCGCGTCCGAGGCATAGCGGTGCAGGCTGCGCAGCAGGCCGCCGACGTAGGGCTGCCCGAGCGTCAGCGCCTGCACCGAGCCGTAGGCGTGGACGACGCTGGTTTCGAAAAAAGCGTACAGGTACAAGCCGGTCCCGGTTACCACCCAGAACAGAAAATAGGCGATGGCGCCCAGGTGGTAGAACGGGTTCAGGCGTTCGCCAAAGAAAATATTGAATACGCGCTCGATGGCAAAGAAGGCGCGCTGCCCCGCATTGGGAGAGGGGTTGGTCATTAATCAGGTGGCAGCGCGGTGCTGCTCAGTTGAGCGCCGACGCCGCGCCCGCCTCAGCGTGCGCCATTCGGCCAGAAAGAACCAGAGCATGACCAGCGCAAACGTGACGCCGCCGGCAATCTCGATCAGCAGGCCGTATTGGACACGGTAGGTACCGGTCTTGGGGTCGTACACGGTGCACAGCAGCCGTATCCGATCGACCAGATCGTCGAGCCGAATCTGCTGCGGTGTCGGCGCACTGTTGAGCAACTGCCTGATCGGCTCGCCGAGTGCGTCTGCGTCGAGTGCTTCGCCGTAAATCTGACGATAGATGCGGCCCTGCGCGTCGAGCAGGGTGACCTGTAGCACGTGATCAAAGCCTCCCGCAGTGGCCGCATAGCTGAATCCAAATTCGCGGGTCAAGGCATCCACGATGGATGCGTGCGGACTCAGGAACTCCCAGTTGGGCTGGTCAATGCGATGTTGCGCGGCAAATGCCTTGAGCGACTGCGGCGAGTCCGCCGGCTGATTGAACCCAATGCTGACGACATTGAACTGCCGTGTTCCGAAGACCGCGCGACTGGCCTCGATCGCGCTCTGCAGCGAGCGCGTGGTCAGCGGGCAGACCTGAAAGCAGCCGCTGTAGATAAAGCTCACCAGCAGAGGCTTGCCGCGGTACTGCGACAGACGCACTGCCTGGCCGGAGCGATCGAGCAAAGTGAAATCGTCAACCTGTTTGCCGACCACCGCCTGGCTGGCGCGCAAGGCCGCGATCGGGTCCAGCCCGCTCGCGCCGGGCTGAGGCCCGATATCGGGTGGCGCGCCGAGGGCACTCGACCAGACCATCGCGCAAGCCACGACCAAGCAGACCTGCAGCCTGCTGAAAGACAATAAACGCGCCCTCCGGTGTGGCGCGTCCCGATGACTAGACATGAACGTTATTCTGGCTGAATACCCATCACAACAAGCTGTCCAGGGTGGTCGCAACCAGCAGCAAGCTCAATTGAATCAAGGAGGCGAAGAAGGAGCCCATCGCGGTCTGGCGCGAGGGCGCGCGTGCCAGCAACCAGGCCTTGTAGACAAAGTAGCCGCCACCCGTGGCAGCACCAACAAAATGGATGATGCCTGCGCCAAAGAAGATCGGCAGCAGCGAGGTGATGGCCAACGCCACGGTGCTCAGCAGCACGATGCGGGACGCGCGTGGCACGCCCACCACCACCGGCAGCATCGGCACGCCGGCAGCCTTGTACTCGGCCTCATTGGCAATCGCGAGACTCCAGAAATGGGGTGGTGTCCAGAGGAACAGGACGGCTGCCAGCAGGCACGGCAGTGGACCGAGCACCGGGTCGACCGCAGCGGCGCCGGCCAGCACGGCAAAGCTGCCGGCCAGACCTCCGACCACAATATTCAACCAGCTCCGGCGCTTCAGCCAGACGGTGTAAACCACGGCATAGAAAAAGGCGCCCAGGAAGACAAACATGGCGGCGCTCGGGTTAAGCCAGTGCGCAGCGGCCCAGACGGCAGCGATCAGCAGCAAGGCAATCAACACCAGCCAAGCCGGTGTATGCGGCAGGGCACCGGTGACAAAGGCTCGCCCGCGCGTGCGCGCCATCAGGCGGTCGCTGTCGTGCTCGTAGTATTGATTGAAGGCGCCAGCACTGGCGGACGCCAACAAAACCGTCAGGGCCAGCACCAGCACTTTGACCATCCCCGGGGTGGGGCCGGTTGATACCACCATGCCAACCAGCGCGGTGATCATGATCATGAAGCCGATGCGCAGCTTGAACACGCCAAGCACATCGCGGGCCAGGCTGGTGATCGGTCTTGGGGTGCTGTTCATGGTGTTAGATGGAGGATTCAAAATTGACAGAGCTCCGGTGCAAGAAGATTGATTGACGAGGGCACGCGCGGGTGCCCTCGTCAGCGAATCAGCTCAAGCCCCACACTTGCGAAAGGTATTTCCAGTTGATGAAGTAGTACAGGATGAATGAAACCAGAAAGACCATCGCCAGGGCAAAGGTTCCAGGTGCCGCGAAACCGGCCGAGCCATAGCTCTGCGCAGCGGCCGTTGGCGCGGTCGGTGGGATCGGTGTGAACTTGGCACTGACGTCACCACCGGCAAGCTTCTTGCCCCACAGCAGGGAACCGACCGTGATGTAGATGTAGATGGCACCACCGGCGATGGCGGCTACGCCAGCGATACCGACCAGCCCCATCATCAGGTAAGCCGCGCCCGGCCACTCGTAGGCCATGGCCGCACCGCCAAAGCTCATGTCCCAATGGCGCCGCGAAACGCCCAGGGTGCCGGCACCCATCATCACGAGGCAGAAGAAGTACATCGAGAAGCCAAACAGATAGGGCTGCCATTTCGCCAGGGCTGGATTGATCATCTCACGCTTGAATAGCACCGGGATCAGGAAGAAGGTCAGCGCCATGAAAGTCAGCGTCGTGCCGACCACCACGGTGGCGTGGAAGTGACCCGGCACATAGACCGTGTTGTGGATGATCATGTTGAGTTGTTCGGTGCCCATCATGACGCCGGAGATGCCGCCCAGGAAGCCAAACCCGATGATCGAGATGAAGACGCCCGACCATACCGGGTTGCCCCAGGGGGCCTTGCGCAACCACTCGAACAATCCGTTGTTGTAACCCTTGGCGCGCTGTGCCACCTCAATCGCACCGGGAATCGTCAAGCCGTGGATCATCGAAGCCAGCACCGCGAAATACATGAAGTAACTGGTGTTGACAACTTTCCACGCCGTGCTGACGCCCGGATCGGCCAGCAGGTGATGCGCGCTGGCCAGTTGCAGGAACAGAATGTAAAGCAGAAAGGCACCGCGGCTGACCCGCTCGGACATCGGCTTGGCGCCGAAGGCAATGGCAGCGACTGCGTACCAGATGGAGATATGGGCGGCGACGTTGATCTGCTGCGATGAGTGACCGAAGGCCCACCAGATGGTGCGATAGATCAGCGGATCCACTTCCTTGATGATGCCCACAGACAGCAGGAAGGTCGGGATCAGGATGATGGCGCCCGAGGCAATCGTGAAAACCGCGATGATCGCCGCCGTGATGGCGCCGAAGGTCACCAGCGGCACCGAGCCCTGATAAGTCTTGTCGCGCTTGGCCACGACCAGGGTGCCGAAGAAAACAAAGCAGGCGACCAGCGCGCCCACAGCGAACAGAATCAGCCCCAGGTAAAACCAGGGTGAGGCCATCATCGGTACATAGGAGGTCATCATCACGCTGGAGCCGCCCTGGAACACGGCGACGTTGTTGGTCACCGCACCAATCAGCATCAGCACGAAGGCAAGCCAGGCCACCTTGGGTGTAGCCAGTCGACAGCGCAGCAGCGTCGAGGAAGCAAAGTACAGCACAGCGATTTCAAAGAAGATGATCCAGAAAATCAGCATGTCAATGCCGTGCGCGGTGAGCACCATGTAGAAGGTGTCGGCTCCGAGCCAGTGCACGGCAGGCCAGCGCGTGAGTACCACCCCGATCGCCAGGATGCCTCCGACCAGAAGCGCCACAACCGCCACAAAGGCGTTGACGATCATCAGCTTTTCGGCCTGGGATTCGAATTGCAGGCCTGTACGAGGGCAGGTTCGGTAAGTTGTTGTTGTCATCTGTGCCACCTTATTTCACGTAAATACGACTTACCATGGTGTGGTGGTTGATGCCGCAGTATTCATTGCAAACAACCGAGTAGGTGCCGGCCTGGTTCGGCGTCACCTTCACCACATGTTCGTAGCCGGGCACGATCTGGATATTGATGTTGGCCGGCTGCAGCGAAAAGCCGTGGTTGTAGTCCAGCGACGTGATGTGCAGGCGATAGGTCTTGTCTTTCTCGAGTTCGATGATGGGCCAGAAATTCCACAGCCGCGCAACCAGATAGACGTCGCTTCCAGCCGGGGGTGCGACGACCGGAATCTTCTCGTCCTGACCGCCCGCATTCTTGTACGTCTCAGTGCGGATGGTGTACTTGTCCACCACCGCCTGCGCCTTTTGCGTGAATTTTTCCGGCGTGGTCTTGTAAGTCTCAGTCGAGAGGTTTTGTTTACCCCAGATGTGCCAGCCAATCATCATGGCAAACATCGTCAGGCACCAGACCAGTGCGATGACGATCCAGGTACCTTCAACACGGTCCAGCGGATGATTCCACCAAAGTCGTTCAGCAGGGGGCAATATGGCGCTCATTGTGAGTGTCTCCTTTTATGCGCGTTTGAATCGGGGGTCGACGAACGTCGGCTACTTGGCGAGCGGTACGGTGAGAATGTCAATCACGCCCCACAGCGTGTAGACCACCATTGGCACCATGACACCGAGAAAAAGAAGGATGAACGGGTTGTCCAGCAACTGCTGCATGAACGGAATCGGTTCACCTGAATCATGTGCTGCATCGGACTGATTGTTTTGCGACATGGAGTCTCCTGAAATAATAAAGACGCGACGATGCGCGAGTGGTCTCGACTTTGTCTCAAAGCAGATGTGAGTTCCTTCATCTGGCTTAAGAAATTTGCAGGTAGATCGGAAAACCAGGGGCTTGCACGCTCCCGATGCCCACTCTCAAGCACTTCATGCGATAGCATTCGGCCTCGCTTCAGACATATTGTTTTTTGAATGAAACACGCGACCTCCAACGCCCCCGAGGCAAGCGCCAACCGCCGCTTGTGCCCGATCATTTGCCTGTTGGGTCTGGCGGGTTTTGCGAGTCACTATGCCTGCGCGCAGACAAGCAGTCCTGAGGTATTGGTGGCACTGCAGACAGTCGTAGTCAGCGCTTCGCGCAATGAGCAGTTCCACGATGATCTGCCGGTGTCGATGGAGGTATTGAACGCCGCCCATCTTGAATCCGGGCAAATGGGCGACATTCGCGATATTGCCAATGGCTGGGCCAACGTATCCGTCAAGCGTGCGCCGTCACGCTTCACGGTGACCGGTGCGGGCAACTCTATCGGTCGCGACGGCAATGCCGGATTCAACGTGCGCGGTCAGGATGGCAATCGGGTGCTGATGCTGGTTGATGGCGTGCGCCTGCCGCGCAGCTACATCAATGGCAACAACGCCTTTGGCCGCGATACCTTGTCGCTGGAGTTGCTCAAGCAAGTTGAGCTGGTGCGCGGACCGAGTTCTGTCCTTTACGGGTCTGACGCCCTGGCCGGCCTGGTCAACTTCATCACCCAGGAGCCGGCTGACTTCTTGCGCTCCAGTGACGGTGCGGCCAGGATGTCGGGTGGCAGGCTGGCGCTAAGTTCCAGTGGCGATGATCGCGGTTTCACTCTGGCAGCAACGCTCGCGACAAGCGTCGATCCGACCCTGCAGTGGCTGCTGACGGGAACGACAACGCGCTTTGCTGGTCTGACCAACATGGGAACGAATGACAGTGCCAATGTGGACCGAACAATGCCCAACCCGCAGGCAGACCGGGGCGCTTCATTGCTTGGCAAAATCGTGCTGCGCCCTGACCCCTCTCAGAAGCATGTGCTGACCCTCGAATATGTGCAGAAAAGTTCCGACGTTGAACTGCTTTCGAGTCGTGCCAAGGCGCCGCTTGGCGCCGCATCGGTGGTCGATGAAAGTGCCGCCAGGAACCTGCTACGCGAACGCCTGGCCTGGCACGCGAGCTACGCGCAGGACGCCACCTGGTTTGATCGATTGCAGACAGTGCTGAGTGTGCAAAACAGTGCGGCCCAGGAAAATGGCAATACCCTGCGCAACGACGCCGGTTTGCGCGTGCGCGAGGCCGCGTATGGCGAGCGTGCCTTGCAAGCCGGTGTGCAGGCGGACAAGACGCTGCTGCTAGCTGGTCAGTGGTCGCAACGAATTACCTATGGGATGGACTACGCACGCACCGACGTCACCAGCTGGTTCGGCGGTTTCGACCCGCTGCCGCTGCCGGCCTACGTGCCAAAAAAATACTTCCCCGACACGCGCGACAGCAGTGCCGCCTTGTACATTCAAAGCGAGTTCAGTGGAGCGCGCTGGAGCGTGACGCCGGGCTTGCGTCTTGAACAGTTCTCTCTGGACGTTCTGACCCAGGCCGGTTATTCGCCGCCCGCGCCAACCCCGGGCAAGTCGCTTTCCGGCTCCAATGTGTCGCCCAAATTAGGTGTCCTCTATCAGATGACGCCCGAGTTGCGATTGTTTGGCAACTATGCCAGCGGCTTTCGCGCACCCAGCGGTGCACAGATCAATGGCTTTACCGAGAACCCGACGCCCAGCACCTTTGTGACACTACTGGCCAATCCGGACTTGAAGCCCGAAACCAGCAACAGTCTGGAATTTGGCATGCGCGCCAGGTTCGGCGTCGGCAGCCTTGATCTGACTGTTTTTTCCGGCAATTATTACCAGTTGATTGTTGACAAGAAGCCACTCGGAGGAACCGGTGTTGCCGGCGACCCGCTGCTATTTCAAACGGTGAATATCGACAGCGCAAGAATTCACGGCTTCGAGTTCAAGGCGCTAGTGTCGTGGGGTGCGGTCGGCGGCATGGCCGTGAGCACGCCATGCTTCTACGGGCAGACCCGCGGCGTGGATCGGTCGACTGGTCTGCCGCTGAACTCGATCGACCCGGCCAAATCCGGCTGCGGTCTGAAGTTCGAAAGGACCGAGTGGGAACTCGGACTGGACGCAAGCCACCACGCGGCCAAATCGGTGGCTGATCTGGAAAGTCCTTACCTGCCCAAGCCGGTGAGTCCGCCGCGCATTGAGCAGTTGACGCTGCCCGCGGTGACAACGCTGAACCTGCATGGGCAATGGCGTCTGCGCAGGGGACTGCGGATCAATCTTGCGATCGTCAACCTGAACAACCAGAAATACTGGCGCTGGTCCGACGTACAGGGACTGGCCGCGAACTCCAGCGTTGTGGATGCCTACAGCCAGGCTGGAAGACACCTGAATTTGTCCGTGGTGACGGACTTTTAGTGCAGGCGTTCTGAAGCACGCTGCTTGGAAGAATGCCGCTGAGGTGGCGCCGCCGTAGTCAGAGTAGCTGATACCGCGCCACACCGCTGGCATCGATCTCGCGGCGGACTTCACCGCGGTGCATCAGGTAGTTGAGGCAGGCCACACTCTCGCCCGTGGCCAGATTCAGCAGCCCGGTATCGGTCTCGTCGATGCTGCGGCCAAAGAGGGCGGCAAACACATCCACCACACGGCGCGGTTCCTGCAGCGTCTTGCGCAGCCGGTCCAGGGTGCGCTGCTGGGACGCAGCCAGGTAGTCCAGGCGTGCGTGCAGTCCACGAAAACACTCGTTGTGCGAAGGCAGCACCAGCACATCGTCGCTCACCTCCCGTTTCAGCTTGGCCAGTGACTGCAGCCAGTCCTGCATCGGGTCGGCGTCCGGTTCGGTCGGGTGCACCGAGACATTGGAAGAGATGCGCGGCAAGACCTGGTCGCCCGAGATCAGCAACTTCAGGCTCGCGCAATACAGGCAGGCATGCTCGGGCGAGTGGCCCGTGCCGACGACGACACGCCAGCTGTTGGCGCCGATCCGGATTTCTTCACCATCCTTGATGCGTCTATAGCTGTCGGGCAGGGCGTGCACGCCCTTGCCAAAGTTGCCGAAGCGGGTCTGGTACTTCTCGATCGCCTCATCGCTCCAGCCAGAGCGCCGGTAGAACATCACGCCATCCTCGGGCGCGGCGCGGCCCGTGTCTGCGGTCAGCACGCGGCAGTTCAGGTATTCGAGTTGCGTCATCCACAGCTGGCACTTGAACTTGCGCGTCAACCAGCCGGCCATGCCGATATGGTCCGGATGCATGTGGGTGCCAAAAACGCGCGTCAGGGGTCGCTGCTCGGTGGCGTTGGCAAACAGCTCACGCCAGGCTGCCAGGGTTTCGTCGGTGCGCATACCGGTGTCCACGATGGCCCAGCCGTTCTCGTCTTCCAGCGCCCAGACATTGATGTGCGTGAGCACAAAGGGCAGCGGCATGCGCATCCAGACCACGCCGGGTACCACGGTGATCGTCTTGCCGGCCTCCGGTGCGCTCGGAAACGGATAGATGAGGGTAGGCTTTTCAAGCCGTTCTCTTGGAGTGGGTGTGCTGGTCATGGTGGCGTCGGGGTGCGGGCGGGTCAATGCAGCCATGTTAATGGACGGCCAGCCATAGTTCCAAGGAACTATGGCTGGTGCCTGTCGGGTAGTTCCAAAGAGTCCGCCGGCCGCTCCTTCAGAGGGATGGCGCGAAGAACCCTGGCCACCTAGAGTCATCGCATGGACAACAGGAGTCTTTGACATGACAAAAAAAGGGCAGGCACTCTCGGTGCTGATTGTCAGTACGCTGGCATTTACCGTGTGCTTCATGGTGTGGATGATGTTTGGCGTGATTGGCATCCCGATCAAGAAGACGCTCGGGCTCAACGCCA
>Ga0114977_10001155_pt1 | contig 17309 bp, 30 predicted proteins | sample S_130805_MF_Meta_FD_87026 | JGI IMG/M metagenome (GOLD analysis project Ga0114977, IMG submission 87026) | Freshwater microbial communities from Lake Simoncouche, Canada to study carbon cycling - S_130805_MF_MetaG | ecosystem: Environmental > Aquatic > Freshwater > Lake | place: Lake...
AACGCCAAAAAGTCTGGCGACATTCTCCGAACCGCCCTCTTCGGAGGCGCTGTTCTTTACGGCGCCCAAAAACTTGTCAAAGCAGCTGGTGATCTAGAACAGTCCATCGGCGGAACGGCTGCTGTCTTCAAAGAAGCTTCTGGACCTATTGACGAGTTCACAAAGTCAGCCGCCAACCTGGTTGGCCTGTCGGAGAATGCTGCTCGGACAATCACTAGTCGCCTCGGAGCTTCTCTCCAAGGGTTTGGATTGTCAGCGGATGAAGCAGCGAAACAGTCAATCTTCCTTACGAAAACTGGCGCTGATCTTGCTGCCACTCTTGGCGGCACCACTGACGAAGCTGTAACCGCACTTGCAGCCACGCTTCGAGGCGAGTTCGACCCCCTCGAGCGTTTCGGTATCGCCCTCAAAGCCTCTCAGGTCAACGCCAAAGCCGTTTCGATGGGCTTGGCGGAGTCAGAGACATCGGTGACCGCTTACGCCAAAGGTCAAGCCACTCTGGCGCTTCTCACAGAACGCTCAACATTCGCCCAAGGACAGTTCACAAAAGAAGCGGACACTGCACAAGGCCAGCAGCAAAGAGCAGCAGCAGCCTTGCAAGACACTTCAGCGGCACTTGGAAAATCGCTTCTCCCTGTCTACACCCAAATCCAAAAAACAGTCACCTTGGTGGCGGAAGCCTTTGGAATGCTTCCTGGTCCAGTTCAAACCGGAGTCATCGCCCTCACAGGCGTCGCCATAGTCGGACCCAAAGTCTACGCCGGCATCACGGCAGCAGTTGGCGCCATTCGAGCACTACCGGTCGCTTTAGAGCAAGCAGCTTTGAAAGCTGTTGGAACTCAACAAGCACTGAACGGAATGCAACTCACCACTGGAGTCGCAGGACAAACAGCAGTCGCCGCCGCTGGCGGAATGTCTCTTCTTGGTCCGGCAGTGTTGGCGGTCGGCGCTGCTGCTGTCGTTGGCGGACTCGCCTACAAGAACTACAAGGACGAGCAAGCGGCAGTCAAAAAAGATATTGACGCCCTCATCCCCACTTTCAATGAACTCACCGGCGCAATCACGGCAAACACTCAAACAACTTTGGGCGCTCAAATAGTATCCAAAAACCAAATCGACAATTTGAACAAAGCCGGCATCACAGTCTCCCAGTTCACCGACGTGATTGACGACAACCGTGACGCCTTGGTAAAGCAGGGATACGTCGAGGACATACTTCGAGGGGCAGTGAACAGGGGAACCGAGGCTTTCGACGAACGAGTGAAAGTCATTCGCGATGCTGGCGGCACTCAAAACGAACTCATCGCCCGACTTCTTGAAACCGACGCCGCCGACATGGGCCTCATCAACACCCTCTACAACAGCATCGACGCCTACAACCAAAACCAAACGAAAGTCGAAGAACTAAACAAACAAAAAGGCATCTCCACCGGCAAAACTCAAGATCAAATCAAAGCTGAAAACGATCTCGCAGCCGCCAACAAAGAGTCAGCCGAAAAAATCAAAGACCTGATTGAGCAAACTAAAGAACTTTATGGAATCCGAGTCAGCAATGAGGAAGCGGAAATTGCTACTCGCAAGGCTTTAGTGGATTACAACGAGAGTCTCAGAGATGGTGGTTTGTCAGTAGATGAGCGCCGGACCAAAGAAATCGAACTTGAAAAAACTTTGGTTACACAGTCAGAGGCGTTCCGTGATCTTGTCGGCGCCAGCAAACTTGCCAAAGAAGAAACCTATTCAGCAGGCGAAGCGGCTTTAGTTCAGTCAATAAAACTTGGTCAACTTGCTGACACATTGGCCCCAGATAGCCCAGTCCGCAAAAACCTTAGGGGACTCGCCTACGACCTCTATGTCCAAGCCAACAAAGACAATGTAATCAAGCTGCGAGTTGAGACAGAGGCAGCAGTCGCCAAAATCCGAGCGTTGCTTCTTCTTTCAGCCGATGCGACGATAGGTATTGATGAACTGAACGCCTACTCTGCCAACTTTCCAGACGCCAAAGCACTAGGCGGTCCAGTCAATGCCAACACCCCATATCTGGTAGGTGAGCAAGGTCCGGAACTGTTCGTCCCATCCGGATACGGCCGAATCATGGACGCCTTCTCCACCAGCAAAGCCCTCCTCTCCAATGCTGGCGGAGGAATGGGTGGTGGAGGCTCTGTCACCAACGTCACGATCAATATGCCTCCTGGCTCAAATGGTGCCGAAGTTGTCAACGCCATCAGACGCTACGAAATGACCAACGGAACCTCCTGGAGAAACTGATGGGCGTCACAGGATGGGCAAACGCCTCAGGCTCAAAAGTCACGCTCTATGTTGAGATCGACTTCTCAGAAGCCATTGGTGAGGTCGGCACCTCTAACGCTCCGACACTGCGAACGCTGTGGGATTCGGCGACGTGGGATGACAGCGCTGCAATCTGGTCATCGAACACGCCGGTCTACACCGATGTCACTCAATGGGTGAGGAATGTTTCTACCAATCAAGCCTTCAGCCGAGACACGAACAAATACAACACCTCGAGCGCGACGATCTCGCTCAGTAACAACGACGGCCGCTTCTCACCGCTGAACACTTCCTCGCCTTATCGCGTCGGTGCCTACTCAGGCATCGGCCCGCTACGTCCTGCACGCGTCAGAGTCAACACCGGCTTTCAAGACGTCACGCTCTTCACTGGCTATGTCCAGGAATGGAACGAGCAATACCCTGATGTCGGCATTGATGCCACTGTTGATGTTTCACTGGTGGGCGTCGAAGGCCGCATGGGCGACTACAACCGATTCGCTCAAACGGCTACTGGCCCAGGCGAAAACGCTTTGTCTCGTATTCAGCGCATCTTGTCTTCTGTTGGTTTCACTGGTGAGCAGTACCTCTCAACAGGCACAAACCCTCTGCAAGCGACAACGCTTGCGGGTAACGCCATGAACGAGCTGCAACTTGTCGCTGACTCCCAAGGCGGGGCTATCTGGTTCGGCCCTGATGGTGCCTGCTACTTCGACTCCATCAACGCTGTGCGAAACCGTGCAGCCAACACCTTCGACAACATCGTCTTCACCACTACCAAAGATTCAACAAGCAGTGCTGCTCAGTTCGGCTACTCAGACATCGCCTATTCATACGACGGCTCGCTCACGAAGAACATCTACTCCTACGCCGCTGTCGGTGGAGCAACGCAAACGGTGACTGATGAAGTCTCACGATCCCTTTATGGCGATCGTGCAGAGGCTCGCTCTGATCTGCTCTGCACATCTGATGCCGACGTTGCGACGCTGGCAGCAAGTGATCTGGCCTTGTCAAAGGTTCCTGAGATGCGTGTCGAATCGGTGACGGTTCTGCCTCGAGCAGAGAGTGACGCTGCTATCGCTGCTCCACTCACCCAATGGGATCGCCTGTTCGGTAACTCTTTGCGCTCTGGTTGCAAGATTGTCATGGACAAGCGTATTGGAACATCGCTACCGACTACCCTTGAGCGATATTGTCTTATTCAAGGAATCAACCACAACATCACCATAGACAACTGGTCAACCAGTTATGAGTTCACCTCAGCAACCGTGCTGCGTGCAATGACTCAACCCTGGGACTTTTTTCTATGGGACTCAGGAGTCTGGTCATGGTCTTAGCGGTAATCGTTCACCCAATCGACACCGACAAGCATCCAACGATCCCTGCTGGGTATCGTTGGTGCGCTCAGTTCGGCACCAATCCAGTCGACGTTTCGCAGTATCTCAACGCAGGCTGGGAACCTTCAATCAACGATGCCTCAGTCACCGGCGAAATGGTTGCCAGTTCCGTGTTCAAAGCGCTCAGGATCATGAGCATCGAGTGTGAGTACCTCGGCGTCATTCAACTTGCCGACGACCCAATCCCCGCAGAGGAAATCTGATGCCCTACACAACAATCGTTGCCGGTACCTACGCAACTGCCTCATGGGCAAATGCCAATGTGCGCGATCAAACAATCGCCACGTTCGCCAGCACTACAGCTCGCGATGCAGCGATCACCGTGCCGATCGAAGGCATGGTCTGCTACATCGGTAGCGGAGATTCTTCTGAGGGCCTTTACACCTACCACGGCACCGCATGGCGAAAAGGCCCAGGCTGGAACGCCCCGTGGGGTTTGCTTACAAGTGCAAAGCTCACGACCGTCAGCGCCACGTCAAGTGTTCACACAACCTTGCAGGATGGCTCAGCAGTTCTTACGGCAACAGCGACAACGGTGACGAATCGCATCTACAAAGTCACCAGTGTCTCTAATCCTTACGCCTCTGGTGGCGCTAATGGTTGGCAGTGTTCTCACAATGTTGGTGGTTCCGCTCAAGCGCAGTTCTTGACGGCATCTTTGAACACGGTGACGCAAAACTCATTTACTTACACCTCAACGTTTACCGAAACCTCTGGCCAGTCGCGCATCTTCAAAGTTCAGATCGCCGCCTACAACACCAACACTGCAGTTACCGATTGGGGATCGGCAACTATTCCCCGAATCCTCATTGTTGAAGACATCGGCCCATCCGGCGCACCGGCATAAGGACTCTGACTCATGGCATACACAACAATCGTCAGTGGCACCAACATCACAAGCTCATGGGCAAACGCCAGCGTGCGCGATCAAGTCGTGTCGCCGTTTGTGACTAAGGCTGCGAGAACCGCAGCGATCACTTCTCCCGTCACTGGCATGCTTTCATCGCTCACCACCTACGACCTCACCGAGGGCCTTGAGTTCTACAACTCAGCCGGGCAGTGGCGTAAGCCGTGGAACATGCCGTGGGGAATCATCACTACTACCGCTGGTGGCACATCGAATCTTGGCTATGTCGTCGTCACCGCCGCTCAAACCGGCATCACTTCCACCCTTGTTGATCTGACGAACTTGTCAATGACCTTTGACGCTGTAGCGAATCGTTTGTATCGAGTCAGCGCTCATTGCAACTTTTACGCAAGTCAGGCAGACAACACCGCATCTCTTGCTCTCAACGTGGCTTCCGTGAGTGTTGCCTTTTCGCATACCGCAGCACTCTCAACTGCCACTAGCAGTCTCCGCACAGCCGAACTCATTCGGCCAATCAACAGCGCTGCCGCTCAATCGCTGACTGTGAAACTGCAAGCGCAACTTCAAACTGGCACAGGCACCGTCATTATGTATGCCGGCGCAGTCAACGTGGCCACCATGCTCATCGAAGACATCGGCCCGTCTGGCGCACCGTCCTAATGTCTGAAACCGAACCAACTATCCCGAATCCTGACGCCGCCGGCCTCATCCCCTATTTCGAGCCACCTGTCGACGAACCGAACCCTTCTGAGGATGCACAGTGACAACCGCTCAGCAGGTTCTTGACTTCGAAGGCGCACGTTTGGGTCAGGGTGGCGACGAGACGTGGGCTTGGTATCCGCTGCCTCAAGGAACCGCCTGGTGCATGGCGTTCCAATCTATGGCTCTGAGCAGCTGTGGCATCCCCACAAAATGGGCGTGGGTATCTGCCTGCTTTGACACATACCGCTCAGAAGGCCGCAACTCCTACGACATTCGCACAGCACAACCAGGAGACTTGGTGGCGTTTGAGTGGGGATCCACACCAAACGGCTACGACCATGTCGCCATGATCATCGCACTCACAGCAACCGGCGCATGGACTCGAAACGGAAACGTGAACGGCTCTAAAGTGCAAGACTTGTGGTTCCCATTTGATGGTGGCGGAATGGCAGAAATCGCACGCCCCGCCTATGCAACCCCCACACCACCCACCCCACCGACACCCCCAACCCACATTCTTGGAGACGACGACATGATTGACCGATTCCTTGCTCGAGCAGAAGGACACCCAGAAGTCTTCCTCGTCGCCCCAGGCCTTGGCTTCCGCTGGCACCTCACCAGCGAAGAGCGGCTCCGCTCCGCCGTCCACATTCTCAACTCGTTTGGCGGAAAAATCCTTCGCCCACCGGCATCAGCAAAAGTTGACATCATCGCCGGCCAACCGGTTTGGGTTATGAACCCCGCCGACCTCGCAATGATCCCCGTCGCCTCATAATGCCATGCAATGGGAACCGATTATCGCAGCATCAGTAACCGGACTTCTCGCCTTTGGTGGCGTGATCTGGCAGTCACGGAAAACACGTCGAATCAACACTGACGAACACTCCGAAAACTCGCGCAAACTAGACCGCATTGAAAAGAAGGTTGACTCCACCGCCGAGCGGGTAGAGACTGTTTCGGACCGGCTTGACGACCATATCGTCCTGCACCGCATGACAACCCGAAAATCATGGTGGCGGAAATGAGCTTTGCTGACGACGTCCGACAGGAAACCCGATCCTCCGGAATTGAATGTCGAGTATGTGTTCTGGTGAAACAGCAGGACACAAAAACCCGTGGCGAAATTGAAGAAGTCCTCGCCGACCCGTCCTGGAACGCCGAGGCGATCTCTAGGGCAATGACTCGGAGAGGCTGGGAAATCCGTGGCGACTCAATCCGAAAACACCGACGAAACTGCCTCCTTCGCTGACGAGGTAGCAGCCGGATCACGACCCCGACGAAACCATCCACAAGGATGGGAACCAGGTGTCGCATGGAACGGCCGTGAAGGAACCCTCACCACCCCACCCCTCGAGCAAGACCCCACGACAGGCGTTTGGTCGGAGCTGGTGGCGGACTGGGGTTTGGATCCTCTCACCACCGAAGTCGTCGAAGGATCTGTGCAGGTTCGAGCATGGGACACACATGACGGCCGGAGGCTTCGCTATTACCGGGCCACATTGCGCGCGCGTGAACTTGACTATGACCGACCCGACGTAGATGCCTTGTGTCGCCTCATTGAACGCCGGAAGCCTGTGAAAGCCCCTCAGAGCGCTTCACAGCCCCTCAGGGCGCTTGTCTGCCTCATCGCCGACTGGCAGTTAGGAAAGGCCGGAGAAGCCAACGGAGGCACCCCAGAGACAATCCAAAGGATCTGTCAGGCACTTGACCTCATCCCCGCACGGATCCGAGAACTCAAAAAAGCCGGACGTCCAGTCGAATCCGTTTATCTAGTCGGCCTCGGCGACCTCGTAGAACAATGCTCCGGCCATTACCCCGGCCAAACCTTCAACGTCGACTTAGACCGACGTGAACAGTTACGCCTAGCCCGCCGACTCATCCTCCGAGCCGTCGACAACATCATCGGCCTCACCCCCAGAACCATCCTCGCCGCCGTACCAGGCAACCACGGAGAAAACCGACTCAACGGAAAAGCCTTCACCCGCACCACCGACAACGACGACCTAGCCGTAGTGGAACAGGTCGCCGAAATCTTGGCGGCCAACCCCGACCGCTACGGCAGCTGCACCACCGTCCTCGCCACCGGAAACAACCTTGTCCTCGACATCGCAGGAATCCCCGTCGCTTTCGCCCACGGCCACAAAGCCGGCGCCTCCGGCCATCCAGCCGCCAAACTTGAGAACTGGTGGAAAGGCCAAGTCATGGGCCGCCAACCCATCGCCGACGCCGACATCCTCATCACCGGCCACTACCACCACTTCATCTGCTCAGAAACATCCGGCCGGACTTTCATGCAAGCACCCGCAATGGATGGTGGGTCGGCATGGTGGACTGACATGAGCGGCCAAAACTCTCCGGCCGGAATGCTCACCCTCGGCATCGGGACCGGCTACGGCCCTCGAGGCTGGGGCGACCTCCACATCCACTCCGTCTAAGGAATCCGACAATGGAAGAACTGCAACCAGAAGAACAGTTTGATGCTCACTGGCCGTCCATCCTCCTCGACTCCTTCGCCCTGGTGCATGGCGACCGTGGCCGAGCGTACGGACCGCCCTGGGAGGATTACGCGCGCGTAACCAACCAATTCAACGCCCTCTGGGGAGACGATGTCCTCGACGTCAACGCCGGCATCCTGTTTATGATTTGCATGAAGCTCGGAAGAATCGCCCACGGTTTGGAAATGGGCTTCGATGCTGAGATGTTGAAAGATTCAATCACTGACGCCGCCGGCTATCTGGACTGCCTCTACGGATCACTCCTCAACCCGCCGACCATGGTTGTCAGTTACGACCAGGACTCCGAAGACTTGGAATGGGAGGAGGAAGACGAATGACTATCACCATCGACCCTGACGTCATTCCCATCACCCAACCTGACATCGACGACGACGAATACGATGCAGACGACTACGAATACCCCGACGAGCAGACCTACCCCAAACCAGACTGGAAGCCATAATGTTCACCAAAATCTTTCTCCTACAGCTCGCAGAACGAGCCATCAAAACTTTCGCCCAGACTTTGGTGGCATTGGCTGGCGCCTCCCAAATGGATTGGCTGAACCTTGACTGGCAGCATCTGACCGCCACCGCTGCCATCGCTGCTGGCCTCTCAGCCCTCACCTCAATCGCCTCAGACAAGATGGGTCCGATTGACTCCCCATCCATCGTGCCTACGTTTCGGGACTTTCCCTGATATGGCACCGGCAAACCTTCCTCTCAACATTCGGATCGGCGACACCGAAACCATTTCCGTCGCCATTCAAGATTCGACTGGCGCTGCTGTAAATATCACAGGCCGCACCTACGCGTCTCAGATCCGAAGCACCACCGACTCTTCCACAGTCCTCGCAACCTTCACTTGCGCGATTGTTTCCGGAGTAGCCGGCACACTCACCGCCACTTTGTCGGCGACGACGACAGCAAATCTCACCGCTGGCCTTGCTGTATGGGATCTGCAAGAAACCAACGGCACAACCGTCACCACCCTCCTCGCCGGTTCCGTGACTATTTCTCAGGATGTGACCCGCTCATGAGCCAACAAGTGACACTCACTCAAAGAACCGACACGATCGCGCTGACACAGGCTAGTTCCGAGATTGTGATTGCTGGCATCTCCGGCCCAGCAGGTCCGGCAGGAGCAACCGGAGCAACCGGAGCGACCGGCACAGCAGGAGCAACCGGAGCCACCGGCCCGCAAGGACCGACCGGAGCAGCAGGCGCAACCGGAGCGACCGGAGCGACCGGAGCGACCGGAGCGACCGGAGCGACCGGAGCAGCCGCAACTCTCACCTTGACAACCAACGCTCAAACCGGAACCACATACACACTGGTCCTCGCTGACGAACAAAAACTTGTCGAATGCAGCAACGCTTCCGCCATCGCTGTCACAGTCCCACCCAATAGTTCAGTGGCATTCACTGTCGGAAGCCAAATCCACATTCTTCAAACAGGAGCAGGACAGATCACATTGACGGCAGGTTCCGGTGTCACTATCAACGCAACTCCTGGTCTGAAAACTCGAGCGCAATGGTCAGCTCTTTCTCTCATCAAGCGTGGAACCGACAGTTGGGTCGCTATTGGAGATCTCAGCGCATGATTCCAGGCATCGTCGCTTCAAGCCATGTTGACGTTGCTTCTGGTCCGACATTCCGTTCGATCTCGCAAGGTCAGTCGACGGTTGGCTCGTTCACGATGTCAGTCCCGACCGGGACGGCAAGCGGCGATCAGTTGCTGATGTTCGTTGAAGTCGAGGGCGACTACAAGGGCTATTCGTTCGGGAGTCCTTCGGCCGGATGGACTCAGATCGCGTCCAACAACACCTTTCGAGTCGAATACCCATCAAACACTTTCGCCGTCTACAAACGGACCGCCACCGCTTCGGAATCAACCTACTCATGGTCAGGTGGTTCTAGTTGGTACAACGGAATGGGTTTCGTCATGGCAGTCTCAGGCGCAACCGCTGTGGACGTTGTCGGTTCAACTGCTCAAGGTTATACGGTCGGTTATGTCGCACCGAGCGTGACGACCACCACCGCTACGGACCTACTGATCTTTGCGGGAGGGCAAGCGGGAAGCAGTCAAGCCGCAACAAAACCGGCTTCCATGACTGAACGCGCAAACACTACGCCGACTATTGCTCACTTTCGGATGCTCATCGCAACCGAAACGCTCACCGCTTCAGGTGCTACGGGAACTCGAACGGCGACGAGCGCGAGTGCGTACAACGTCTCTCTACTGATTGCGGTGAAGTGATGCGCTACATCGTCTGCGGACTCCATCGCACCGGCACCTCGGCTCTCGTGCGAGCGATCGCCGAAGCATCAACGCTCACCGCTTGGACCGACTCCGACGTTGAAGCCGTTATCCGATCGAAAGAGATCAACCCCGACTACGACCCGAACCCGGCCGGATACTTCAGTCATCGGACAATGTTCGCACCAGTCGCCGATTGGATCTCCGACACTCCCGAGAACTCGGTCATGAAAGCGGCACCGGAGGCGTTTCTGTATGGCACAGGATCCGAGCCGCTCACCGTCATCCTCACCAGTCGACCCGTTGGCGAGATCGAAGCATCGTTCATGGCAGCGTTCGGCTTCGACGTGCCAGACCATCGCTACAGCGCGCGCACACAAGCCCAAGCAATCCTCGAGCAAGCCAGCAACGTGGTCCTGACCATCGTGAACTTCTCCGACCTGATCGACACACCTGACCAGGTGTTCGCCAGTCTCGCCGCTACTGGCTGGCCAATCGACGCCGAGGACGCAGCAGCAACCATTGACCCGTCCCTCTACAGAAACATTCTATGAGATCCCCGGTTCGATGACGACGCCCACCTCCCCACTAGGCGTCGAATTGGCACTCGAGGCGTACCGCCACGCACTCTGAGCCACCAACCGAACCGGAAGCCAGAAGCCCCCAAACAGCCCCTCCCCCTGGCCGATTTGGGGGCTTCTGCGCGTCCCTGAAAAACAATCCTTGACTTCTTTAAAACAATCCTTTAGAACTTCCCCTGTAGCCGGGAACGCCGGACACAACCAAATCAACCCAATCAGACAGGAAACCCCGACATGGCCGCAATCAAGCAACTCGACAGCATCCTCCAACAGCTCATCGAAGCCGAGGAAAAGACCGACGAATATGCCACCGCTATCGGCAACGTCGACCACATCCACGACGAGTACGAACCCCAAGACAAAATCGAAGACCTCTACATCTCCGCACTCGTCCAAGCCGAGATCCTCGCCGAAACAGTCGTCGACCTACTGCACCCAGCAGAGTTCGCCAGCCACGACAACTTCTGGCACGCAGTCGTCAACGTCCGCATCTACATCCAAAACACTGACGTAAACGAACTGTCCATCGAAGGACTCCAAGCCGAAATCATCAAGGCGATCTGATGTGGACTGTTCTGGCGCTCACCCCAGCAGCTTTCCTCTTCGCCCATCAGATCCGCAAAGCCAATCAACCAAAACCAGCAGCTCCGACATTGGCCGACATTCCTGTCATCGTCCTGATCGGCAACGACTTGGAGGTAGAACTGTGAGACAACCAAACATCATTCGCTGCCTGCAATGCCGACGGATCTTTGACCGCTCGAGCGAAGGCGCTCAGGAGTATCTTGACCATCGGGAAACCTGCCCCGACAGTTACACCGGCTACAACAGCAAGCACCTAACAAACCACACTCCGAAAGGTGCAGCATGAAAAAGACAGGACAGTTCCTTATCGCCCTCACCGCCTTCATGCTTCTCCCAGCGCTCGTCGAAAACACAGCGCAACACGACGCCATCGGCCCTGTGCTTGGACTCACAGTCCTTCTAGCACTCGCCGCCATCGCCATCTTCGCCTGGCCGGTAAAAACGTCCCGATGAAAAACTATGAAGACCTCCTGGTCACACTCACAGTCGGCGCCATCATCGTCACCTTCGGACTGTTCCTCGCCTCCATCATGTGGGGCTGGTGAACATGGGAAACGCTAACAAGGACAAAGGAGCAGCGGCCGAACGTGCAGTCTGCGACTACCTGAACGTCAGAGGTATCGAATCGGAGCGTGTACCGGCCGGAGCCACTCTTGACCGTGGAGACCTTTGGATCCCCGACAAAAACTGGCCGGCCATCCAAGTCAAAAACCACGCCCGCCTTGACCTCTCCGGCTGGGTCGACGACGTCGCAATCCAAGCCGCCAACGCCAACCGAAACGCCGGAATCGTCATCCACAAACGACGTGGCAAAGGAAACCCCGGCGCCTGGTATGTAACCTCCACACTCGACGCCTTCGTCACCATCCTCAAAGGAGCAGCAAATGACCGACATTGAAGCCGAACACGTCTGGACTCAGCTGCTCGCAGCCGCCGAATCAGACGAACCAGACCCCGAACTGTTCCTCGACGCCTGCTCAATCATCCACGAACAAGCAGAAGAAAACCGGCGCCTCCAAAACATCATCGCCAACCTCAAAGCCGAAAACGCCACCCTCAAACAGGTCGGCTTCTACGAGTGACCGACACACTCAACATCCCCGAAGCTCTCGACGACTGGGCAGAACAAGCAGCCTGCAAAGGCAAAACCGACCTGTTCTTCGTCAACCGTGGCGACACAACCCGCATGAACCATGCCAAAGCAATCTGCAAAACCTGTCCCGTCCTCGAATCCTGCCGAAACTATGTTCTCTACCATCCAGAACGCTTCGGAATCTGGGCTGGCATGACCGAAAAAGAGCGACGCCAATATCGACTCGACCATGGCATCAAACTCCCAGCAGCTGCACACGGAACTCGCACCCGCTACAACTCCGGCTGTCGCTGCCTACCTTGCCGAACCGTCTACAACAGTATCCTCCGAATCGACCGGAACCGACGATGATGACCGGTTCCGCAAAGATCATCCGAGGCAACGCTTTAGAGCTTCCCATGCCAGATTTGAGCGTGGATCTCATTGTCACAAGCCCGCCCTACTTTGCACTTCGGTCTTACCAAGACGACGGAGAACACTATGACGGCCAAATTGGAGGCGAAGCCACACCCCACGACTTTGTGGCAGCACTCCTCAAAGCGACTGAAGAGATGATCCGAGTTCTCAAACCCGAAGGCTCAATCTGGGTCAACCTCGGAGACAAGTTCTCCAGAGGATCACGCCCACGAAACATGCCCGACCAGTTCCGCAAAACCTCCAACATCACATTTGAAGACGAGCGCTATGTGAAAGATACAGCCCCAGAAAACAGCGGAATCCCCGGCAAAAGTTTGATGGGCATTCCGTGGCGCTACGCCATCAAATGTGTCGACGAACTAGGCCTGATACTCCGATCCGAAGTGATCTGGGCAAAGCCAAACGGAATGCCAGAATCTGTAACCGACAGAGTCCGCCGCTCCCACGAACAATGGTTCCACTTCACCAAAGAACCCCGATACTTCTGCGACATAAACAAAATCCGCCAGCCATACACATCCCCGCCAGCCAAAGCCCAAAAATCGAAGTTCACCGAATCTGGACAATCAAAAAATCCTGCTCTAGCTCTCCAACACAACCTTCAACACAATCCGCTGGGAAAACTTCCGGGAAGCGTCTGGACCATCGCAACAGAGCCACTCAAAATCGACCCAGAACTCGGAATCGACCACTTCGCCGCATTCCCAACGGAATGGCCCCGAAGAATCATCCTCGGCTTCTGCCCAGAAAACGGGACTGTCCTCGACCCCTTCTCCGGCACCGGAACCACAGCGGGAGTCGCCAAAGCACTCGGACGAAACGGAATTGGAGTCGATATGAGCGCCGACTATTGCCGACTCGCAGAATGGCGCACCAATGGCGAAGGCTTCCAAAAACTATTTGACAAAGTCACCCGTCAAACCAGCAACAGAAAGCATCAATCAGAGAAACCTTCACAGTCACAATTGACGTTTCCGCCACCATGACCAACAGTTCCAACCGTTCACCAGCTGCCACATCCCAAACATGAACAAGAAGCCTGGCTGATCTGACTGGACCGCATACAAAGCCCACGGCCACGAATGAAACAGGATCACCAGCCAAGCCCACCAACGACCCCGACCCGCCTGCCACATACCAAACACACCCAGCACCTCAAACAGTGACAACACCATCGGCCACATCACAACCTCCAACCCGACCAGGAGAAACCAAATGACAACGCTAGACCCCGCAACCCTCACCAAACTTAGCCAACCCCAAGAAACCGTCCGCCGAGACCGCTGGGGCCGCTACCAGGTACTCCCACCGAACTCCGACAAAGTCGTCGGGTACGCTCGAGCGACCACTATCGCCAAGGTATTGGATGACCAATCCTCCCTGATGGCATGGAACTCGAGGATGACAGGCATTGGCCTCGCCCAACGCCCAGACCTTGTCGCCCTCATCGCAGCCACACCCCAAGACGACAAGAAGACTTTGGATGGGATCGTCAAGCGCGCGTCCGAAGCAGGCGGAGCAACCGTCCGCCGGGATCTCGGAACAGCCATCCACGGAATGCTTGAGCATCGCCTAGCCGACCCCACCTACATCGCCCCCGAACCGTACCAAGTCGACATTGAAGCGATCGTGCAAGCCATCGCCGACGCCGGCCTTGAGTTCGTCGAAGGAATGTCGGAACGAATCGTGGTCAACGACGACATCCAAGTCGCCGGAACCTTCGACCTACTCCTCACCAACGGTGAAGAACAGTTCGTCGCCGACCTCAAAACCGGGTCATCCGTCAAATACGGGGGCCTCGCCTTCGCCATCCAACTCGCCATCTACGCCCACGCCCACAACCTCTACACACAAGGCCCAGCAAAAGACGGATCGCAAGACATACGCGAACCCATGCCAAACGTCTCCAAATCTGTGGCAATCATCATCCACGCCCAACCAGCCTCAGGCGAAGCAACCCTCCACTGGCTGGACCTCGAAACCGGCACTCTGGCGCTGCACACAGCCCTCGAGGTTCGGAAACTCAGGAAACTCCAACCTTTGCACCAGTTCACGCCACAGCAGGCCACAGCGGCCCTCTACGGCCACCAGAGGCCAGGGCAAGTCGTCCACGTCGACGAGGCATGGCGTAAGGAAACGAAAAAGCGGATCTCCACCATCGTTGTCGCCGGCCATTCTCAGCAGCTCGTCGACGTATGGCCCGACAACCACCCAACCCTCAAATCTGGCGACCCAATCACACTTGACCAAGGCGACGGAATCTCCCGTGTACTTGACGTACTCGAAAAAGAACTTGGCCTCCCCTTCGCATCGCTTCCCGAACTAAACCCTCCACCAAAGCCACCAGCGAAATCAAAGAGACGCCGAGCCATCAACGACGGCCTAGACAAACTCGTCGACCTCGAAGTCATCGACAAACTCAACGCCCACGCCTTGGCGACTCTCACGCCGGCCGGTTTGGAATGGGCCAAAAAGATCCTCGACGACGCCAAGTTCCAAGGCCGAACCCTCGCCCTCTCACCCCCACAAGGGCTGCCAACCTTGCGCCGCTACTGGATCTGCGACCTCATCATCACCATCGCCAACCATGCAGACGACGAACTTGCCTGGTGTCTGCTAGACCATGCGACCGGCCAAACCATCCCTCACCATTCTCTCGGAGACGCCTTTGGCACCCTCCGAAAGACCGAAGCCCAAAAGGGCCTCGGAATCGCCTACGCCATCGACAATCTCAACCTGATCCCAATGTGGGATGAGAACGGATGTCGATTGGATGGCGACATCAACGCCGCAATCAGCGGCCACCCGACAGCTAAGGAACCCAATGACATTTGACACCAACGCAGCCAACGCCCTCACCCGAAAAGGTGGCGGCAACATCGCCAAGTTCAACAACATCGGCGACACCACCAAAATCAAAATCACCGGACTCGAAGAACGGGAACAAACAGACTTCATCTCCGGCGCACCCATCCTTTGGGCCGACGGCAAACCGAAAATGCAGTTTGTCTTCACCGGCATCGACCAGGACACCCAAGAAGAAACCCGCATCTTCGCCAAAGGCTTCATGCTCGGAGCAATAAAAGACGCTCTCGTCGCAGCTGAAGCGAACCTCGAGGCCGGCGGAATCTTGGCCGTCAAGTTCAGCCACGAAGACGAACCATCCAAGCCTGGACTCAACCCAGCCAAAAGGTACGTCGCCCAATATCAGCCACCCAAGCCAGCCTCAATCAGCGCTGACGATCTGATCTGATGGGTAAGCAACTCATAGGCGCTCAAGCCGACAACCTCCTCGTCAACAAAATCGACGAGGCAGCAAGACGCTTAGGCATCAACAGGTCAGAGTTCATTCGCCAGGCACTCGAGCAACACGCCGACCGGATACTCAACCAGCAGTAGCCGCTCTGGAAACCCCAGCATCCTTTCCCCCGACGATGCTGGGGTTTCCACAACCCCGAAAGAAGCCTCATGGACCAAGCACACCTGCTAATCCGAACCGACCACCACAACCGCAACTATCTAATCGAAGCAGTAATGGGGGCCGAACGGATCATCCTCGCCACATCAACCAGCCACGCCGACGCCTTCACCATCGCTAGCAACCTGCGCGCGTGGACACGACGACACCCCGACAACGTCCCCTTTCCGATCTATGACAAAACAACGCCTCTGAAGTGAAAGGAAACACCCATAGAAACTGGCATTGCCTTCGATGCCAAAACGAATACTCGACCCCACAACCGGTGATCGCTGTTCTCTGTAGCAGCTGCACCCGAAAGAACCGAGGAACTCAGACATGGATGACCCCAAACACGACTGGCACCAAACAGTCGCCGGATGCCTTGCAGTAATGCTTCTACTGGGCGCCGGCATACTCGTCGGCCGCTGCTCAGCACCAGCAGCAGCACAAGAAACACAACCAGCACTAGACCCCGTTGTGTCTCTTGGCTATGACTTCACAGACAACGCAGGACGCGCGCTTGCCGAACTAGACGCCTACCTGACCATAATCACCACACCGGCTGTTCCGCAATACCGGAACACAACACCACCAGTCTCCTCAAATGATCCTTGGGACCAACTCGCCCAATGCGAAACCGGCGGCAACTGGGCAGCGAACACCGGCAACGGATTCGGAGGCGGCCTTCAATTCATGCACCAGCGCAACTACTCCACCTGGCTGTCTTTCGGTGGTGGCGACTATGCCGCCCATCCGTGGGACGCCTCGAGGGAACAACAGATCGCAGTGGCCGAGAAAGTCTTGGCCTCATCCGGCTGGAACGCCTGGCCGGGCTGCTCACGAAAGTTTGGATGGATCTAAATGAACCACAACCCCGACATCGAGGAACCCTTCACCGCCACCACCAACATCGACCTGTTACGCATCGCCGGAAACAGTCTGGAACGTGAAGTTATGAAACTGCACCGCCACTATCACGGCTCCGAATGTGAAACCTGCCAGGCACTCATCGCCTGGTGGACGCTTAGCGGCCGATGAAAAACGAACCAGCACCCACAAACAAAAAATGCGCGCGCTGCACCCTCACCCTGCCAGCCTCCGAGTTCGGATACGACGGCCGCACCAGGGACCGCCTCACCTACCGCTGCAACACCTGTCGAAGCCAACCAG
>Ga0114977_10001161_pt1 | contig 17272 bp, 14 predicted proteins | sample S_130805_MF_Meta_FD_87026 | JGI IMG/M metagenome (GOLD analysis project Ga0114977, IMG submission 87026) | Freshwater microbial communities from Lake Simoncouche, Canada to study carbon cycling - S_130805_MF_MetaG | ecosystem: Environmental > Aquatic > Freshwater > Lake | place: Lake...
GCGCTTGAATTCGATCCATGTCTCGATGAGATCCTTTGTAAATACTCCACCCTTGAGCAAGAACTCGTGATCGCGCTCTAGGTTGTTGAGTACTTCATCAAGTGATCCTGGAACTTGTGGAATTGCCGCAGCTTCTGCGCCAGTTAATTCATACAAGTCTTTATCTACTGGGGCAGGTGGTTCGATCTTATTGATGATTCCATCAAGACCAGCCATCAACATCGCAGCAAATGCTAGATATGGATTTGAAGATGGATCTGGGCAACGGAACTCAATGCGCTTTGCCTTTGGATTGGATCCAGTAATTGGGATACGGATACAAGCTGAACGGTTACGTGCTGAGTAAACAAGGTTTACTGGTGCTTCATAACCTGGGACTAAGCGACGATATGAGTTAACAGTTGGATTAGTGAAAGCAAGCAATGATGGTGCGTGCTTTAGGAGGCCACCGACATAGTGACGGGCCATGTCTGAAAGATCGCCGTATCCATCACCGAAGAACAATGGCTTGCCATCTTTCCAGAGTGATTGGTGAACGTGCATACCTGAACCGTTATCACCAAATAAAGGCTTTGGCATAAATGTTGCAGTCTTGCCACCCTGCCATGCAGTGTTACGGATGACGTACTTAAACTTCATTACATCATCACCAGCATGCAAAATATCTGTGAAGCGGTAGTTAATTTCCATCTGCCCTGCTGTACCAACTTCGTGGTGTGAACGCTCAACAAGTAGGCCAACTTTTCCAAGTTGCATAACCATTTCATCGCGAAGATCAGCAAACTGATCTGTTGGTGATACTGGGAAGTATCCACCCTTGACGCGAGTACGGTATCCGCGGTTTGGAGTTCCATCGGCATCTTCTTTAATTCCTGTGTTCCAAGCACCCTCATAAGAATCAATCTCATGATAAGCAGTGTTGATATCGGTCTTAAAGCGAACGCGATCGAAAACATAAAATTCAGCTTCTGGTGCAAAGAATGCTGTGTCAGCAATTCCTTGGGCACGCATGAAGTCAACTGCCTTTGCCACAACTCCACGTGGATCACGGCTATATGGTGAGTTATCTATTGGGTTGTGAACAGAGAAGATAATGACAAGCGTCTTCTCTTTGCGGTAAGGATCAACGTATGCAGATTCTGGAACTGGTAACAGTTTCATATCTGATTCATGGATTGACTGGAAACCACGAATTGATGAACCATCAAACATCAGACCATCAGTAAAGACAGCCTCATCAAATGATTCAACAGGAACGTTGAAGTGGTGCTGGATTCCAGGAAGATCAGTAAAGCGAACATCAACAAGCTTTACGTCTTCCTTCTTGATATATGCAAATATTTCTGCAGAGTTCTTAAACATGCTTCTCCCAATTCACATGGATACATAAAAGGTGTATCAGTGCAGATTTTCTCGACTTTGAGCCCTCTGCTTCTTGGCCAAGAATAAGTCGCAAAAGGGGAAATGGCCTAACCGCCCTGTTACATCCATGTTAAGAATTTAAAGGGCGTTAGGCTTAGGCCATGAGCTATCCATTCATTCGAACCACCTATGCCCGCCGCATGAGCGCTCTGGCCCTGGATTGGTTGGCCTGCTATGCCATCGTGGCCGCCCTGAGCGGTGGCATTAACCAGATGAGCCCTAATAGTTCCCTCTATGTTCTAGCTCTCTTCTTTGCCCAAGTGTGGATTCTTACCGCCCTGCAAGGAGCCACTCTTGGGCACCGCCTCTTTGGAATGAAGGTTGTGCGCTTTGAAGATGGTGGATCACTCTCTATTGGCCAAGCGCTAGTTAGAACGATCCTTTTGGTACTAGTAGTTACTGCCGTTACTTTTGATGCAAATGGTCGCGGAATTCATGAGCGTTTAAGCGAATCAGTACTGACAAGAAGTTAGAACATCTCTTAATCAATCAAGTTAACTCCGCTTACACTTACCGAATGAATGGCTCACTGGCATTAGTTGGTTCAGGTGAATATCTGCCTGCGATGAGCCAGTTTGAGAAATCACTGATTCACGATGGTGTTAAGAACGGCAAGGATGCTAGATATGTTCAAATTCCAACTGCGGCTGGTCGAGAGAGCTCTGATCGTTTGGCGTATTGGAAAGCTCTTGGTCTCGCGCAAGCTACTGGCATCGGAGTAGAGGCAACATATCTTCCAGTCTTTACACGAGAAGATGCATTCAATCAAAAATATGTTGATGCGGTGGCAAATAGCGCCTTGATGTATATGTCTGGGGGAGACCCACACCATTTAGCTGAAGTTTTGATTGACACACCACTGTGGTCGGCAATTATTGAGAATTGGAAAACAGGAGCATCTCTTGCAGGATGCAGCGCTGGAGCAATGGTTCTGAGTGCGCATATTCCTAACTTTCGTTTACTCAAAAAGTCTCCAACTGCAGGTCTCAACCTGCTACCAGAGATCCGTGTGATACCTCACTTTAATAAGTTCTTTAAGTGGATTCCAGAGAGTGCTGCAAAGGTTCTATTGCATGTACCTGATAATTCAATTCTCATAGGGGTCGATGAATTAACAGCTATTGTGAAACGTTCAGGGGAGACTGACTGGCTTGTAGTGGGAGAAGCAAAAGTTCATGTGTTGAAAGGTCTGCCTGATCAACAACTGCGTGATGGGGAAAGAATTAAACTCCCCACACCTTAATTAGTATTAGCGGATCTTTGGCGCGCGAGTTGGCATTGGACCCTTTGGAATTGGCATAGATAAACCACCAACTGCCTTAAGGCGAGCACGGACTTCACGCATTTGATGAGCTGTTAACTTCTTAGGTTGCTTTTGAAGGTGCTTTTGTAGCTTGCGTAGTGATACCTGACCTTCTCCATCGCCAACGATAACTTCGATAACTGGCACGCCAGGGGCAAAGCGTTCGGTCTTCTTGTGCTCATCTTGTAATAGTTGACGAACAGTGTTGGGTGAACCTTCTCCGGTGAGAACAATTCCTGCACGGCCAACACTGCGGTGAACCATGTCTTGGTTTCGCGAGACTGCAACGGCTGGAGTTGTTGTCCAACCTTTGCGAATAGACATCAAAACACTCGCACCGGCGCCAATCTGACCTTCAATTGATGAATATGCCGCGCGTCCTGCAACGCGAGTGAAGACGAGAAGAGTGGCTAGAAAGGAAAGTGGGGTGAAAATAAAGCCGATATACACCGGATGACCAACTGCCAAACCAATTCCGATTCCTATTGCAAGGGTCACCAAGAAGATAGCAACAAGTGCTATACCGATCCATGGTTTGACTTGCTTAGTGACGGCATATGCATCACGGAAAGTTTGAAAGCGAGGAGTCTTGATTTTCTTTTCTTTAGCTTTTCTCTTAAACATGGATTTAGTTTAGTGGGGCAGGGGCGGTTCCACCAAGGCGGGCTGGAGCCCAACGCTGGCCCACATGGCTATCAGGGTAGTTCTCTTGCACCTGATACAACATGGAAAGCAAAGTTTCGCGCAAATGTAACTCTGCTTGCTCAACATCTGCCCCCCGCTCATAATAAATCGGCTCACCAAAGATGACGGTCACAGGGAATTTATTGTGCTTGAGGTTTCGCTTAAGGCCTTTAGTCCAAATTCTTTGGCTTCCCCAAATAATCGTCGGAATAATTGGAACTCCAGCCCCCATTGCTAATCTTACAGCGCCAGATTTGAGCTCTTTAATCTCAAATGACGTAGAGGTAGTGCCTTCAGGAAAAATGCCAATGATCTCGCCAGATTTTAAAGCGCGAAGGGCTGCAACAAAAGATGCTGAGCCATTACTGCGATCAACATTAATGTGGTGCATTCCGCGCATCAAAGGTCCAGCTACTTTGTTATCAAAGATTTCCTTCTTAGCCATGAAGCGCACATATCGCCCTGCAGGTAGTGCCGCTGTGCCAGTAATTGCAAAATCCAAATAGCTCACATGGTTGATCGCAAGAATTGCACCATCTTTTCGTGGGATGTTTTCCTCACCACTAAAATCAAATCGCAGACCAAGTATTTTCCAAAAAGTCTTTATTGCAACAATGACTGGAGGATAAACAAGATCAGCCACGAGCAGCCTTGGCTTCAATTGCTTGCTTATATAGGCGACCAGCACGATAGCTTGAACGAACAAGTGGTCCGCTCATGACGCCGAGGAATCCAATATCAGTTGCCTCTTTTGCTAGTTCCACAAACTCTTCTGGCTTAACCCAACGCTCTACAGGGTGATGACGATTAGTTGGTCGTAAGTACTGAGTAATAGTGATTAAGTCACAGCCGGCATCATGCAGATCTACCAGCGCTTGCGTGATTTCTTCGCGGGTTTCACCCAAACCAAGGATGAGATTTGATTTAGTAACTAAACCGAAATCGCGGGCCATAGATATAACAGTTAAGGATTTTTCATAAGTGAAGGCTGGACGTATGCGTTTGAAAATTCGGGGGACAGTCTCCAGGTTATGGGCAAAGACTTCAGGGCGGGTTTCAAAAATTTCATTGAGTAGGTGTGCCTTTGCATGAAAGTCAGGTGCCAACATTTCAACGCCTGTGCCTGGATTTAATTCATGCACCATGCGAATTGTTTCGGCATAGAGCCAAGCACCTTCATCAGGTAAGTCATCGCGAGTAACACCAGTAATAGTTGCGTATTTAAGACCCATAGCTTTAACAGACTCAGCAACTTTTCTTGGCTCTTCACGATCTAATGGATCAGGTTTACCCGTATCAATATTGCAAAAATCGCAGCGACGCGTGCACTTATCGCCACCGATAAGAAATGTTGCTTCTTTATCTTCCCAACATTCAAAGATATTTGGGCATGCTGCTTCTTGGCAGACGGTGTGTAGGCCTTCAGATTTAACAAGGCTTTGCAGGCGTGTGTATTCGGGGCCCATATGTGCCTTGGTCTTAATCCATTCGGGCTTTCGTTCAATTGGAACAGCAGCGTTACGTGCCTCAATACGGATTAATTTACGACCTTCAGGAGCAAGTGTCATGCGCACACCTTCTTTAGCGATTCAAAAATATGTCGCTCAACTAGCGGAGAAACTTCTTCAATGCTTATCGTACGGCCTAGCTCTTTAGAAATGGAAGTCACATCAGCATCTGCAATTCCACACGGAATGATCTGATTAAAGGCGCTCAGATCTGGGCATACATTGAGTGCGAAGCCATGCATTGTTACGCCTTTACTCACGCGAATACCAATGGCAGCTATTTTGCGATCACCTTTCTCATCAATAACCCAAACACCAGAACGTCCTGAAACACATGTGGCTTTAATCCCTAGATCTTCACAGACATTTATCAGCCCTCGTTCAATTTCGCGGACAAAGCCGACAAGTTCATGTGGTTGAGACAGTTTGACGATTGGATATCCAACTAGTTGTCCTGGACCATGCCAAGTAATTTTTCCACCGCGATCAACTTCAATTACTGGCGTTCCATCCTGTGGTTTTTCTGAATCTAATGTTCGGCGTCCTGCCGTGTAAACCGATGGATGCTCGAGCAAGAGCAAAGTATTGGGGCGAATTCCCTCAGCAACTTCTGAGTGAATAGTGCGTTGTACTTGCCAAGCCTTTTCATAATCAATGAGGCCGTGGCGGGTGAGGGCAATTGCACTCTGGTTCGGCTGGGTTACAACGGGCACATCGCTAGCCTAAAGGTAGGCTTGCCTCCTTACCAATTGAAGCCATATCAGACCTCTAGGAAAGGCCGCCTTCACCATGTCTACGCAGTCAATTCAAAAAACCCGTAAGCCCTTTGCCATTGCACTGCTAGTAGTGATCGTATGGTTTGGCATAACCGGCATTTTCGGTCCACTCTTCGGCAAGCTCTCTTCAGTACAAGAGAACAACAACTCTTCATTCTTGCCAAAGGGTGCTGAAGCCACAAAGGCTTCAGATGTAATTGCTACTTTTTCTGGCAAAGACAGCTTCAACTTTCCAACTTTGATTTTATTTGAAGGCAAAACAACTCCTGAGACATTTGCTGCGATCAATGCTCATATGTCCACAGTTGGGGCCATCACTCTGGATGGAACTTCTTCAAAGATTTCTGATTTCTTAGCCCCAGGACAGCAAATAACCGTCTTTCCTTCTCAAGATGGAAAAGCAATTCTGGCAAACATTCCATTAGATGGAAATGCGATATCTAAAGTTTTATCAAATGACAAACCAGTTCTACCGGCCGTTGTTGCAGCACTTCGTGAAGATATACAGCCAATTGCGCAAGCTAATGGATTAACACATTACGTAACAGGTCCAGGTGGATTGCTGGGAGATCTCTTCAGCGCATTTGGAACCCTGGATTCATCTTTGCTTCTAACAACACTAGGTGTTGTGGCTTTGATTTTGATATTGGTTTATCGTTCCCCCGTTCTATGGATTATTCCTCTCTTGTCTTCACTTTTTGCATTAACAACTGCAGGTGGAATTGTTTATCTACTTGCTAAGAAAAACATCATTGATGTCGACGGACAGTCGCAAGGCATTTTGTCTGTTCTCGTTATCGGTGCTGCTACAGACTACGCGCTCCTATTAATCGCACGTTATCGTGAAGAGCTCCATCTTCATGAAAACCGTTTTGATGCCATGAAGAGTGCTTACAAAGGAGTGTGGGAACCGATTCTTGCTTCAGGCTCAACGGTTTCCATCTCATTGCTAATTTTGCTCTTTAGCCAACTAACAAATACTGCAGGCCTTGGACCAATCGGTGCCATCGGAATTGTCTGCGCAATGATCACAATTCTTACGCTATTGCCTGCGCTGCTCTTAGTCTTCGGGCGCTGGATCTTCTGGCCTCGTCGCCCTCTCTTTGATGGCGATGATCATGTGATGAGTGGTCCTTGGTCAAAGCTTGCAAATGGAATTGGTCGCAATCCTCGCAAAGCATGGGTTGTTACGGGTTCAGTCCTTTTACTTCTAGCATTTGCTTCAACAACACTTAAGGCCGATGGAATCGGTACTGTTGATACCTTTACCGGACATCCAGAATCTGTTGTTGGTCAAAAGCTTCTTGTTACTCACTTCCCTGGTGGAGAAGGTGACCCAACTCAGATCGTTGTTGCAGCAGATAAAATTGATGCTGTAACTGCTGCAGTAAAGAGTGCACCTGGTGTGACAGAGGTTGTTACTTTGGTGGATCCGATCACCAAGTCAATTAAGATCGTAAACAACAAGGCGATTTTAAATGTCACTTTAGATAAGGCACCAGATAGCGTTGAAGCTGGAAATGACATTCCAAAGATTCGTGAACTGGCACATAAGGCAGATGCTTCATCGCTAGTTGGTGGCACGAGCGCCGTCTACTTCGATGTTCGAACAGCTAATAACCAGGACAATAAGACAATCATTCCAATCATCTTGATTGTTATCACAATAATCCTTGGATTACTCCTTCGTAGTATTTTGAGTGCTCTAGTGCTTCTAGGAACTGTGTTGCTTTCATACTTTGCAACTTTGGGTGTGTGTGCACTTGTCTTCAACCACATTTTCGGCTTCGCCGGAGGGGACAATTCCTTCCCTCTCTTCGCCTTCATCTTCTTGGTTGCATTAGGTATTGATTACAACATCTTCCTGATGACACGCGTGCGTGAAGAGAGTGGCAAGATTGGAACTCGGGCAGGAATCATTAAGGGTGTTACGGTCACAGGCGCAGTTATTACTTCTGCTGGAATCGTGCTCGCTGCAACGTTCGCAGTTCTAGGTCTGTTGCCTCTGGTGCCACTTGCTGAGCTTGGCTTTGCAGTGGCATTTGGAGTTCTCCTAGACACCATCATTGTTCGTTCAATCTTGGTCCCAGCTTTGGTTCACGAAATTGGTCCGAAGATCTGGTGGCCATCAAAACTATCGCGCGAAGATATAAAGAACTGATGCGCGTCGGCATTGCTGGATATGGATTAGCTGGACGTTATTTCCACGCACCTTTACTTAAAGGGTGTGGGTATGAGGTCGTCGCAATTCAAACCAGCAATGCCGAACGTGCTGCACACGCTGTCTCAGATTTTCCAGATGTAAAAGTAGTTGCAACTATTCAAGAGTTGGTCGCTCATAAACTTGATTTAGTTGTTGTTGCATCAGCAAATATCGTCCATGCACAGCATGCTTTTGCCGCAATTAATGCCGGCATCCCTGTTGTAATTGATAAACCAATGGGTCGCACTTTCGCCGAAACTGCCGAGATTATCTCTGCGGGTGAGCGCGCAGGTGTTCCAGTTTCAACTTTCTTTAATCGCCGTTGGGACAGTGATGCTCTTACTATTAAGAAAGTTTTAGCCTCCGGTGTACTTGGAACTATTCACCGCTTGGATTCGCGCTTTGAGCGCTTTCGCCCAGAACTCAATAAAGCTTCCTGGCGCGAGAACATGAGCGCAGCCGATGGCGGGGGACAACTTCTTGATTTACAGCCACACCTTATTTCTACTGCAATTGATTGGTTTGGAAAAGCAGAGTTAGTAACTTCTACGGTGCGAACAATCCGTGGTGGGGCAGATGATGATGCTGTTCTAGTACTTCAACATGACTCAGGCGTCTTATCAATTCTCTCAGCCAGTGCAGTAGTGGGTGCGCCAGGTCCACGCATTCGAATTCTGGGAAGTAAGGGCGCATTGGTTATCAATGATTTAGATCCCCAAGAGAATCTTCTTAAGAGTGGGAAAATTCCGATGGGGGGCAAGTGGGATGTGCCAACAAAATCAAAGACTTTCATTTACCGCGGAGATGACATTGAAGAAATTGTTGGAGAAGACGGCAACTACGCCATCTTCTATACCTTGGTAGCTGGAGCAATAGCTGGCACAAATCCATGGCCAATTTCTAATGATGATGCGCTATTAGTTGCACAGATAATTGATCAGGCACGAAATAACGCACTGCATGTCTAGGAAAAGCGACGTCCTGATTGTTGGAGCTGGCTTAGCTGGATTAAGTGCGGCAATCCAACTCCAAGATGCAGGTCGGTCAGTAACTCTGCTTGAAGCCAGTGATCGAGCCGGCGGGCGCGTAGCTAGTGATCACATAGATGGATTCATCTGTGATCGTGGATTCCAACTCATAAACGCCAAGTATCCAGCCCTCATTGAACTTGATGTTATTGACGAGATTGATTTCATACCCGCACCGCGTGTAATTGAAGTGAGTTTAGGAAGTGAGCGAATTCCACTGGGTGACCCCAGAACTGCGCCATTTTCAGCGTTGCACCGCGGGACCGGATCATTGAGTGAGAAAGTTAACTTTGCTCGATTTATTTTCTCTAAGATTAAATCTCAGCAATCATTAGGCCAAGCGTTGCGAAAGGCCGGTTGCGGAACAACTTATGAACGTGTTCTGCGCCCATTTTTACAAGGTGTGTTTCTAGCTGACCCAGACAAAGTTGATGCCATCTATGGCCAAATCGTCTTACGCTCTTTCGTCACTGGCTCACCAGGTGTTCCTAAGTTTGGTGTTGGCCAGCTCTCACAAGCATTAGCTTCGCGAGTGAAGGATTTACAGCTCAACGTGCGCGCAGAGCGGATACTGGGAACAACCGTGCAAACTTCTGCTGGAGAATTTCAGGCCAGCGATATTGTGATTGCAACTGATGCAACAACAGCAACCCAGTTGTTAGAACTCGGTGAAGTGTGTCGAATGCAAGCATGTGTGACTTGGTATCACGCAACTGAGCACAATCCATCTGGAACTGGGCGCCTACTCGTTGATGGGCAAAACCGTGGGCCGATCTTTAACTCCCTAGTGATTTCCGATATTTCAAGGGAATATGCACCTAGTGGTATGCATCTGATTTCTAGTACCACTGAGCTAGGAACAACTGATTCAGAAGTTCGCCGACACCTTTCAATCATGTGGGGAGTAGAAACTCGTGATTGGCAATTGATTGCTAAATATGAAATACCTTCAGCGCTGCCACTTCACGAAGTCGGAAAGACCTTAAGTGCACCGACCAAGATTTCAGATCATCTCTATTTGGTCGGTGATCATCGAACTGTTCCATCACAGCAAGGCGCCTTATTTAGTGGCAGCTTGGCAGCACAATTAATCTTGAACTAATTGATCCAGTGCTTGCGTAATATGTGGGTAATCCCAAGTAAATCCAGCTTCTTGTAATACATGAGGAATTACTTTTTTAGAACCTAGTACTTCAGAGGAAAAACCGCCCAGTGCAATTTTTAGCGCAATTGCTGGAGCAGGAAAAAGAGCTGGTCGATGAAGTGCGCGAGCAAGGGCTGAGGTAAATTCTTGATTAGTTACTGGATTTGGTGATGTCACATTCACTGCACCGGATATCGGATTCTCTAGGGCAAAAACTATGGCGCGAATTTGATCATGCAAAGTAATCCAAGACCACCACTGCTTACCTGAACCAAGTTTTCCGCCAAAACCTAGGCGAAAAAGCGGCAACATCTTTCCCAGTGCGCCACCAGTTGGGTCAAGGACTAAACCTGTTCGAATTTTAACCGTACGTACATCGCCAGCTAAATCTGCTGCACTTTCCCACTCACGACAAACTGCTGCTAGAAAATCATCTCCCACGCGATCAGTTTCAACTACTGCGCGGTTTCCACTCTCTCCATACCAACCGATTGCACTGGCTGAGATGAATACTTGTGGTCTGAGTTCTGCAACTGCTTTTGCGATTGTGGTTGTTCCAAGAAGACGTGAGTTAAGAATTTCTGACTTATATTTCTTTGTCCAGCGCTTATCGCCAACACCAACACCAGCCAGATGAATAATTGCATCCACGCCAGCAAGTGCAGTCAAATCAACAAAACCTGTTTGTGGATCCCACTGCACTTCATCAGCTGCAACTGGAGCACGGCGCACCAAGCGCTGAACTGTGTGACCCTCACTTTTTAAGTGACCAACAAGTGCTGTGCCTATGAGTCCAGATGAGCCGCTAATAGCGATTCTTTGAGGAACGCGCATCTGGCTTTAAAGTCCTAAATCAGATTCGAATGCGCCGCCTTCTAGACGTTCTTTTAATGTAACAAGGAATCTGGCTGCATCTGCGCCATCAACCACACGATGGTCATAAGAAAGACCGAGATAAACCATTGAACGAATCGCAATGGTTTCTCCGCCATCTTCACCACGAACAACCATTGGGCGCTTAACTACTGCGCCTAACCCCAAGATTGCTACCTGTGGTTGATTGATGATTGGAGTATCAAAGAGTGCTCCGCGACTACCAGTATTTGTCAGAGTGAAAGTTCCTCCACCTAATTCATCGGGAGTGACTTTGTTATCGCGCGTGCGAGCTGCTAAATCTGAAATCTTTCGAGCTATTCCGCCCATGTTTAAATCACCTGCGTTAGCAATAACAGGAACAAGCAGACCTCGTTCTGTGTCCACTGCAATACCTAGGTGCTCTGCACCATGGTAGGTAATTTGATCGCCTTCAACCGAAGAGTTAAGAACAGGGTGCTGCTTGAGTGCTTCGCACACAGCCACGGCAAAGAATGGAAGGTATGAAAGCTTGACGCCTTCACGAGCTTCAAATGAAGCTTTTGCCTTATCGCGCAAACGAGAAATTTTGGTGACATCAACTTCCACCACAGTGGTCAATTGAGCACTTACTTGAAGTGATTCGACCATTCTGGCTGCAATAACTTTGCGAAGTCTAGACATCGTCACTGTTGTTCCACGTAGTGGAGATACTGCAACAACTGCAGGTTTAGAAGTAGAAGGATTAGACGCCACTGCCGCTGGAGCTGAATAGGTAGGGGCGGCAGGTTTTCCTAGCGCTTCAATATCTTCACGGCGAATACGTCCACCGATTCCAGTTCCCTTTACATTGGCAAGATTAACTCCGAGTTCGCTTGCAAGTTTGCGAACTAGGGGAGTCACGTAAGCATCAGTTGGTTGTGAGATGGGTGCTGCTGCTTGTACAGGTGCAGCTTGTATAGGCGCTGCAACGACTGGAGCAGCTTGTACAGGTGCCGGTGTGGCAGCAACAGGTGCTGGTTTTGCTACTGCAGGTGTAGAAACTGGCGCTGCTGCGCTTGTTCCAATTAATCCAAGACGTGCTCCAACTGGAACAGTTGAATCAACAGCAACATCGATTGCTAACAATGTTCCAGCAACTGGGGATGGAATCTCGGTATCAACTTTGTCAGTTGAAACTTCTAGTAATGCTTCATCAACGGCAACAGAGTCACCAATATTTTTTAGCCAACGTGTAACAGTTCCTTCACTCACGCTTTCACCAAGGGCAGGCATTGTGATGACTGTGCCTGCTCCGGATGCAGCCGGTGCTGCAACCACAGGTGCAACTGGTGCAGGAGCTGCAGCAACAGGTGCTGCAGGTTGTGGAGTGACTGGCGCAGCTGGTGTGGCAGCAACAGGTGCAGATGGGGCAGATGCGGCAGCACCATCAGCAATGATTGCTAACTCCGCACCGACTGGAACCGTTTGATCAATTTGAACAACGATTTTTGTAAGTGTTCCAGCTACTGGCGATGGAATTTCTGTATCTACTTTGTCAGTTGATACTTCAAGAAGTGGTTCATCAACATTGACATGATCGCCTTCGGACTTTAACCAACGTGTAACTGTTCCTTCGCTAACACTTTCACCAAGTGCTGGCATTGTTACGGAAAATGTCATTATTTTCTCTCCTTGGTTATCCGTGTGCGTGAAGCGGTTTGCCTGCTAGAGCCATATGGGCTTCGCCCATTGCCTCAGACAGTGTTGGGTGTGCATGGATTAGGGATGCAACATCAGTTGCACGTGCTTCCCAATTAAAGATCAACTCAGCTTCAGCCAATAGTTCACCAACACGTGCGCCGACCATGTGAACTCCAAGAATTGGGCCGTCTTTTTCACCGACAAGTTTGATTGAACCAGCAGTTCCAAGAATCTGCGCTTTTCCATTCCCAGCTAAGTCATAACTAAGTTCAACAACATCGTGGCCGCGCTTTTTAGCCTCAGCAGTAGTTAATCCAACTGAAGCAACTTCAGGATCTGAGTATGTAACACGTGGAATTCCATCGTAGTTAATTGGGCGTGGATTCAAGCCAGCAATCTCTTCTGCCACCAACATGCCTTCGGCAAATCCAACGTGGGCTAATTGCAACGTAGGAATCAAGTCACCAACAGCCCAGATGCCAGGCACATTTGTTCGGCACTTGTTATCAACGATTACATAACCACGATCCATTGTGATTCCTTGCTCTTCATAGCCAAGGTTTGCACTGACTGGCCCACGGCCAACAGAGACCATCAAAACTTCGGCAGTAAACTCTTTGCCATCTTCTAACGTAACTGTTACACCGCGTTGATCTTTGATAGCAGATTTGAACTTAACACCTAATTCGAAGTTGATTCCGCGCTTGCGAAATGCACGCTCCAACTGCTTGCTAGAGCTTTCATCCTCAAGTGCAATTAAGTGAGGTAAGCCTTCAATAATTGTTACTTCTGCGCCAAAAGATTTCCAGACTGATGCGAATTCGCAACCAATTACGCCGCCGCCTAGGACGATGACCGATTGTGGAACGTAATCCATCTTTGTTCCGTGATCAGATGTGATGATTTGCTTGCCATCAATTTCAAGTCCAGGCAATGTGCGGGCATATGAGCCGGTGGCAAGAATGATGTTTTTTCCGGTGTATCGCTGCCCGTTGACTTCAACAGTGTCCTTAGAAACTAATTTTCCGTGACCTTCGATGTAGGTGATGTTTCTGGATTTAACTAAACCTTGAAGACCTTTGTGAAGACGGGAGATAACACCGTCCTTATAAGAATTAACACCGTTCATATCGATGCCATCAAAAGTGGATTTCACACCGAACTTAGAACCTTCACGGGCACCATCTGCAATTTCGGCTGAGTGCAATAGAGCTTTGGTCGGGATGCAACCTTTATGAAGACAGGTTCCGCCAACTTTGTCGGCTTCGATTAAAGCAACTGAGAGGCCAAGTTGCGCACTTCTTAAAGCGCAGGCATAGCCGCCGCTTCCACCACCCAGAATCACTAGATCAAATTGCGACACTCAACTACCCCTTTTACTCGTGTTCCAAGGCTCTATCCTGCCGTACCTACGCCTGTTCGACCAATCTCACGAGTGAGCGCATGCTCACACCTGTGCCACCGACTGGCGTATATCCATAGGGCTTACCCTCATTAAAGGCCGGTCCTGCAATATCAAGGTGGAGCCAAGGAAGATCATCACTAACGAACTCTTTCAAAAATAGGCCAGCAACCATCATGCCGCCATTCTTATCTCCAATGTTGGCAAGGTCTGCAACAGCTGAATCAAGTGATGCACGCAGCTCGACTGGCAAGGGCATCGGCCAGAACTGCTCGCCAGTTTCTTTTGCGATTGCAATGAAGGCATCACTAAAGCTTTGGTTATTTGTCATGACCGCACCTGTACGAGTTCCAAGGGCAACAACTTGTGCTCCAGTTAACGTTGCCACATCAATGATTCCGTCAAGCTTGTTTTTACTTGACTGGGCTTTCATTAGGCCATCTGCAAGGACCAAACGGCCTTCTGCATCAGGATTTAAGACTTCAACAGTTTTTCCACCAAAGATAGTAATGATGTCACTGGGACGAGTGGCTGTATCACTTGGCATGTTTTCAGCAAGTGGTGCCCAACATTCAATTGCTACAGGCAGAGCAAGTTCGGCTACAGCCAATGTTGCAGCACAGACCGCTGCCGCACCACTCATATCGCACTTCATTGTCTCCATGCCTAGACCCGCTTTTAGATTAAGTCCACCAGTGTCAAAAGTGATTCCTTTTCCAACAAATGCAAAGCGCTTAACATTTTTAGCTTTCGGAGTATAAGAAATATGCAGCAAACGTGGGGGTTTGGCTGAGCCTTGACCCACACCAATAATGCCGCCAAAGCCTTGAGATTTAAGTTGCTTCTCATCCCAAATCGTAATTTTTAATCCAGCCTTTAAACCACCGGCCGCCTTGAAACTTGCAGCTAATTTCTTTGTAAATGTCTCTGGATATAGATGACTTGGGGGAGTATTTACAAGGTCGCGCACAAGATGTGTGTATTTAGCAATAATTGAAGCGCGAGTAATGATCGCCTTTGCTTCACTCTTTCCTGCAAGCTTTGAAAAGATTGTTGCTGACTTAAGCGCACTCTTGTGGTCATCTTTGCTTGAACCGCGGAACTCATTAAAAACATATGCTCCCAGTGCTGCGCCTTCTGCCACTGCGTTGACGCCTGCAAGATCGCGAGTTGGGAGGGCGAAAGTTGCTCCAGCATTTCCAGCTAAGGCTCTAGCTGCACTGCCGGCGGCTCTACGCAAACTCTCATGTGAGTAAGTAGAAGATTTAGCACCAAGACCTGTAAAGACCATCAAGCGTGCTGGTCCACCAGGCATCTTTGTTACTTCATCTACTTTTCCTGTCGCACCCATCTCAAGAAGCGATGCCAATAATGATTTTGAATCAAGGGCTAAGTCACCTGATTCGATGGCGATTCCACCTTTTGTGTTGGTGCTCACTAAACCCACAACTAGGAGATCATCTTTAACGAGGCCATCTGAGATTTTGAGTGTTGTCATAGGTGCCAGCGTAATAGATGTCTTGGTAGGTTTCACACTATGAAGCACTCACCTTTACATGACAAGCATCTAGCCCGAAATGCCAAGATGGCTGATTTTGGTGGCTGGTTAATGCCAATCGAGTATCCAGGGGCAGGAGTACTGGCTGAACACGCTGTGGTCCGTGAAAAGGTGGGAATCTTCGATGTTTCGCATTTAGGTAAGGCCAGTGTTACAGGAAGTGGCGCACTGGCGTTCCTCAATGCAATGTTTACCAATGATCTCAACCGCATTGGTAATGGTTCTGCCCAATACACCTTGCTGTGCAACGAAAAGGGCGGCGTTATTGATGACCTGATTGCATATCGCAATAGTAAGGATGATTTCTTTTTAGTGCCCAATGCTTCAAACACCACAGATGTTGTTGCAACTTTGCAATCAAAGGCTCCAGCAGGCATCACTGTTACCAATCTGCATGAGGATTATGCAGTGATTGCCGTGCAGGGACCACTATCGCCAGCGCTCATGCAATCACTTGGTGTTAATACCAATATTGATTACATGGCCTTTGAGACTATCAGCATCGGGGGAGCAGAAGTAATTCTTTGTCGCACTGGATACAGCGGCGAACTCGGTTATGAACTCCTTCCAAAAACAGCAGATGCTTCGAAAGTATGGGATGCGATAGTGGCCGCGATGGAGCCAATGGGTGGATTGGTTTGCGGACTTGGGGCACGTGACACATTGCGCACCGAGATGGGTTATCCACTCCACGGCCATGAACTCTCATTAGATATCACTCCAGTTGAAGCCAGCGCTGCATGGGCAATTGGTTGGGACAAAGGTGAATTCTTAGGATCAGATGTTTTGAAATCTCAAAGGGCTGCTGGGGCAAAGCGCAGAAGCGTTGCGGTTAAATCACTTGACCGTGGAATTCCTCGCGGTGCAATGAGTGTCAAAACCAAGGATGGAGCTTTACTAGGTGAGGTAACTAGTGGAACTTTCTCGCCTTCGCTAAAAGTTGGAATTGGTATCGCTCTACTTGATTCATCAGTGAAAATCGGTGATCAATTAATCATCGATGTTAGAGGTAGAGATTCAATGGTGGAAGTTGTGAAACTTCCCTTTATGCCTTCACACGTTCGATAAATTCGATTGGCTGCAAGAAAGCAGCTCGAGTTTTTGTTCTACGCAGAGCTGATAAAACTGCTTGGCCAGAGAGCAACAAGAGAATTGTCGTAAAGATGGCGCGGGGTACATCCCAGGCCATTGCGCTAGCAAAGTGAAAAGTAATAAAGCGTGAAAGATTTTGCGCGATAGAGCCATGAACTAGATATGAGAGTTGTGTATTAGCACCTAGTGCCCAGGGCCAAAACTGTAGATCCATCAAGATCCCAAACAACTCTGAGGCGAAAATGCCAAATAGAACTAGTAGTGCTATTTCTTTTCTTCCCCTGAGCTTTTTTCCCGGCAGCATGCCTGCGGCCATGCCTATCCATGCTGCGGCAAATACCTGGTAGCCAAGCCAAGGACCAACTCCGCCAGTTAGAAGTGCTGAGACAAACATAGAAGTGAGTCCCAAAATGAAACCAAAAGAGGGACCAAAGACACGTGCGCTAAGAATCAAAATAAACCACATCGGTTCAATTCCTACCGCTCCAGCACCCAGCGGGCGAAGAGCTGCGATGAGTGCGGATAAAACTCCCAGGAGTGCGACGGATTTGGCATCGAGGGCCGAATTGGAAATCTGAATGATCACTAAAAAGAAAGCCACAGTAAGTGCTGCCCAA
>Ga0114977_10001163_pt1 | contig 17240 bp, 13 predicted proteins | sample S_130805_MF_Meta_FD_87026 | JGI IMG/M metagenome (GOLD analysis project Ga0114977, IMG submission 87026) | Freshwater microbial communities from Lake Simoncouche, Canada to study carbon cycling - S_130805_MF_MetaG | ecosystem: Environmental > Aquatic > Freshwater > Lake | place: Lake...
CAGGCTGGGCGCGCCAACCACCGCCAGCATATCCGCGATTTCCTCGGGCGAGGGGCCGATGTGCCGGCGGTTGGCAAAATCATACGGGTTGTAGGTGGTGGGGGCGAATGTCATCGGATGCTCCGGTCAGGCGGCGGCACTGGTTTCGGGCGGCGCAGCGCGTGATTGCTGCTCAGGCAATCAGGTCAGCGTATTCGTCTTCATCCATGAAATCATCCAGCACCGACAGATCATCGACCTTCAGCTTGAAGAACCAGGCGGCACCCAGCGGGTCTTCATTCACCAGACCCGGCTTGTCCGCCAGCTTGTCGTTCACCTCGACAATTTCGCCATCCACCGGGGCCAGAATGTCGGACGCGGCCTTGACGCTTTCGATCACCACCACCTCGTCGCCCTGGGCCACCATGGCCTCGACCTCGGGCAGTTCGACGAACACCACATCGCCCAGCTGGGTTGCGGCATGTTCGGTAATGCCGACGACGACCAGATCGCCCTCGACGCGCAGCCATTCATGATCTTCGGTGTATTTCATCGCCAGGTCCTTTAGCGTTTGAAGGTGGAAGGGCGGAACGGAAGGTCAGACACAACAACGGGCAGGCGCTTGCCCCGCACCTCGCCTTCCAGCTGGGTGCCGTGCGCCGCCAGCGCAGCGGGCACATAGCCCATGGCAACGGGTGCCCCGATACTGGGGCCGAACCCGCCAGATGTGACAGCACCCACCGGCGTTTCACCCCGAAACAATTCCGTGCCGTCGCGCATCGGGGCGCGGGTTTCGGGGCGCAGGCCGACCCTGCAGCGGGCCGGTCCCCCGGCCAGTTCGCGCAGAATGCGCCCGTCCCCCGGAAATCCGCCCGCCCGGGCCCCGCCCGTGCGGCGCACCGGCGGGACCGACCAGCCAAGACCGGCCTCGACCGGGCTGGTGGTGGTGTCGATGTCGTGACCATACAGGCAAAGCCCGGCCTCCAGACGCAGGCTGTCGCGCGCACCAAGGCCGATGGGGGCCACTTCGGGCATGGCAAGCAGCGCTTCGGCAAAGGACCGGACATGGGTGTCGGGAATGGACAGTTCAAACCCGTCTTCGCCGGTATAGCCCGACCGGGACACCCAGATCTCCTGCCCCTGCCAGACCTGGGTCGTCACATCCAAGAACCGCATGGCGGCCACGCCCGGAAGAAGCCGCACCAAAGCCGTTTCGGCCAGCGGCCCCTGCAGCGCCAGCAGGGCGCGGTCCGTCACCTCGATCACCTCGGCCGCCACCGACAGATGGGCGCGCATATGAGCAAGATCGGCGGCCTTGCAGGCGGCGTTGACGACGACGAAAAGATGGGTCTCGCGGTTGGCGAACATCAGGTCATCCAGAATGCCGCCCTGCGTATCGGTGAACAGGCCATAGCGCTGCCGCCCAGGCTTCAGGCCCGCCACATCGGCGGGCACCAGCGCCTCGAAGGCAAGGGCAAGCCGGTCCATCCCGGCCTTCGGCCACAGGACCACCTGGCCCATATGGCTGACGTCAAACAGCCCCGCCGCCGCGCGGGTATGCAAGTGTTCCTGCATGACCCCGGCGCTGTACTGTACCGGCATCTCGTAGCCCGCAAAGGGAACCAGACGCGCGCCCAGCGCCAGATGCAGGTCATTCAGGGTCAGATGTTTCAGCGCTGTCTCTTCGGTCACGCATCCCCCTTGGGCCGCAGGGACCCCGCATCTCTTGCATGCCCGGCCCCCGGCACGTGGATGCCGACGTGTTTGTTCCCTGCGCCGAAGCTTTGCCGAAAAGGCCGAGTCTGCCGCGCGGGCGCGGGATTTGGTTCACCTGACCTGCCTTGGATAGCCCCTCTGCCGCGCCGCTGGCAAGCGCAACAGTGCATTATCCGTCTGGTCCCGGTGCCGGAGGCTGGGCTGCCGGAGCCGGGCGGCGACCGACGGCGGGGTCGGCGATGACCCGCAGCGCCAGCCACCAGGCAATGCCGCCAAAGATCACGCCGCCCAGCGCCTGCCCCACCAGCACGCCCGGCGCGCCGTAGAGGTGGCCGAGGCCGAGGATGAAGGGAATGGTGCCCACCGTATGCCGGCCCCAGTTGACAAGGGTGGACCAGAACGGGCGACCCAGATTGTTGCAGACCGCGTTCGACACAAAGATCACGCCGTTGAAAAAGAACAGCAGCGTCAGCGGACCGCAGAACAGATAGATCAGATCCCGGGTGACGCCGGTCGCCGAAAACAGATCGGCCAGCGGGCCGCGCAGCGCGAACAGCAGCGCCGAGACCAGCAGAATGACCGCCCCGGTGAACAAAAGCCCGTCAAAGAAGGCCCGCCGCACCCGGTCCATCCGGCCGGCGCCATAGTTCTGGCCCACGATGGGGCCGATAGCACCGGACAGCGCAAAGATCACGCCGAAGGCCACCGGCGTCATCCGCCCGGTGATCGCCATGCCAGCCACCGCCGCCTCGCCATGCGCGGCCATGGCGCGGGTGACAAAGGCGGCCCCGATGGGGGTGGCGACCTGGGTCAGGATCGCGGGAAAGGCGATGCCGAACACCGGGCGCAGGTCGGCTGTGACACTGGCCAATGCGGGGCGGTCAAATCCGCCGTAGTGGCGCAGGATCGGCAGCAGCGCCACGGCGGCGATGACGATACGCGCCACAACGCTGGATATCGCGGCCCCCGTCAACTCCCACCCCAAGCCGAAGATCAGGATCGGGTCCAGCACGGCATTGGCCAGCCCGCCGAAAACCGTGGCCAGCATGGCGCGGCGCGCATCGCCGTGGCTGCGCAGAATTGCGCCGCCGATCATCCCCACCATCAGCAGCGGCTGCGACGGGATTACGATCTGAAGATAGTGCACGGCCAGCGCATGTGTCTGCCCCGTGGCCCCCAGCAGTGACACCAGCGGCGAAAGCGCCATCCAGACCAGCGCCGCGAAGGCAACCCCGAAGATCACGCCCAGGATCAGCCCGTTTGTGGCCCGTGTCCGCGCCTCGGCCGGATCGCGCGCGCCCAGCGCCCGGGCTGTCAGCGCGCCAACGCCAATTCCCATGCCGATCCCGAAAGAGGTGGTGAAGAACAGGATCGCCCCGGCATAGCCGATCGCCGCCGCAAGTTCGGCCCGGCCCAGCATCGAGATGAAGATCATGTTCACGAAATCGACGGCAAAGACGGCCATCAGCCCGACCGACGAGGTCAGCGACATGACCGTCACATGCCGCAGCAGGTTGCCTTCGACAAAGCGCGCCTGTGATCCGGGATTTGCCATGATCTGAACTCTCCCCCGGCAAGGTGCCGTTACTGCATTTTCTGTTCAGAAGTATCCTTTGGGGGGAACGCCGCGCAGCGGCGTGGGGGGCAGACAGCCCCCCACCCCTGATACCGGGTCCGACCTTATCCTGCAGCGCGCAGCTTTTGCAGCAGCGGCATCACATCGGCCATTTCCGGGCCGGCGTCGCGGCCGGTCAGGGCGCGGCGCAGCGGGCGGAACAGGCCCTTGCCCTTGCGCCCGGTGGCGTCCTTTACGGCCGTGGTCCATTGGCCCCAGGTCTCGGTTGTCCAGGGGCGCGGCGGCAGCAGGGCCATCGCCTGGGCCACAAACTCGGCATCCTCAGGGTCGATCAGCGGCTCTGCCCCGTCCGAAAACAGCGTCCACCACTGGGCAAGATCGGCCTTCACGGTGATGTTGTCCTTGGCCACGGCCCAGAACCGGTCGGCCTGGTCATCGGGCACGCCCAGCGCGCGGATCTGCCCGGCCATCGCGGCATAGGGCAGCGACTGGATGTGGGCGCGCGTCAGCGGGAACAGATCGTCGGACTCAAACTTCGTCGGCGCTGCCCCGAACGAGGACAGATCGAAGCCGTCGATCAGATCCTGCATTGAATGGGCCAGTTCCACCGGCTGCGACGAGCCAAGCCGTGCCATCAGCGACAAAAGCGCCATCGGCTCCACCCCCTGCGCGCGCAGATCACGCAGCGACAGCGTGCCCAGACGTTTCGACAGCGCCTCGCCCTGCGGGCCGGTCAGCAGCGAATGGTGCGCAAAGGCGGGCGGTGTGCCGCCCAGCGCCTTCATGATCTGAATCTGCGTCGCCGTGTTGGTCACGTGATCCGCGCCCCGCACGATGCTGGTCACCCCCATGTCGATGTCATCGACCGACGAGGCAAAGGTATACAGCACTTGCCCGTCGGCCCGGATCAGGACCGGGTCCGACACGCTGGCGGCATCGATGGAGATCGGGCCAAGGATGCCATCGGGCCATTCGATGCGGGTCTGGTCAAGAAGGAACCGCCAGTAGCCGCCGCGATCTTCGCGCAGTTTCGTCTTGTCTGCCTCGGTCAGCGCCAGCGCGGCGCGGTCATAGACCGGGGGCTTGTGCATGTTCAGCTGCTTCTTGCGCTTCAGGTCCAGCTCGACCGGCGATTCAAAGCATTCGTAGAACCGCCCGTTTGCCCGCAGCTGGTCCGCAGCCTCGGCATAGCGGTCCATCCGTTGGGACTGCTTTTCGACGCGGTCCCAGCTCAGGCCCAGCCAATCCAGGTCTTCCATGATCCCGTCGGCATATTCCTGCTTTGACCGTTCCTGATCTGTGTCGTCCAGGCGCAGGATGAAGGTGCCACCGGCCTTGCGGGTGATCAGCCAGTTCATCAGCGCAGTGCGCAGATTGCCGACATGAATGTAACCGGTGGGCGACGGGGCAAAACGGGTGACGGTTGTCATGGGGTGGTCTCCTGAACCCGCGTGGTCTTTCACACGGGCCGGGTTTTGTCCATATCAGGGTCTGGCAGGCAGGCAGCAAACGGGGCGAAGATGAGCGAAGATGACAGCGATGCACCCGACTGGGGTCCGGTAACCGCGCCCGAACTGGACGATATCCAGCGGCTGGCCCGTGCCGCCCTTGCCGCCCTGCCCGAGGTCTACCGCGAAGCGGCGGCGCTGGTGCGGCTGCAGATCGCGGACTTTGCACCGGACGATGTCCTTGGTGAGTTGGACCTCAACGACCCGTTTGAGCTGACGGGACTGTATGACGGCATTCCCTTGACCGAAAAAACCGTGATGGATCAGCCGCATGGCCCGGACACCATCTGGCTGTTCCGCCGCCCGATCCTGGAGGAATGGGCAGACCGGGGCGATATCGGGCTGGGCGATCTGGTGACGCATGTTCTGGTGCACGAGCTGGCGCATCATTTCGGCTGGTCGGATGCGGATATCGCAGCCATTGACCGCTGGTGGGCATAGCCGCGCGCCGGACGGGACAAAGGGGCGGCCTTGCGACCGCCCCCGTTTTGCCGGTCAGACCTGGCGGATCAGGCGGCCAGCTTTGCCGCCATGCCGACCAGCCGTTTGGCCTGGTGCGCAATCGCGGCTTTCGCCTTGTCGTCGAACGCAGCCCCCTGCGTATGGCTGTAGCCATAGGGGTTGCCGCCCGCCGCAAAAATCGAGGCGTCGGTGTAGCCCGGGGCCACGATGACCGCCCCCCAGTGCAGGAAGGTGGTGTAAAGAGACAGGATCGTCGCCTCCTGCCCGCCATGCGGGTTCTGGGCCGAGGTCATGGCCGAGACCGGCTTGTTTGCCAGCGCGCCCGAAAACCACTGACCGCCCAGCGTGTCGATGAAAGACCGCACCTGGCTGGCGGCACCGCCAAAACGGGTGGGGGTGGAGAACAGATAGGCGTTGGCCCATTCCATGTCGGCGGGCGTTGCCACGGGCAGGGCCGAGGCGCGCGAGACCTGTGCCTTCCAGCCGTCCTGGCTGTTCACCACTTCGGCAGGGGCGGTTTCTGCGATGCGCAGCACACGGACTTCGGCACCGGCGGCGCGGGCGGCCTCGGCGGCGATTTCTGCCATGGTCTGGTTGGTGCCATAGGTAGAATAGAACAGGATGGCTAGTCTGACGGTCATGGTGCAGGTCTCCTTCAGGAAGGGAAGTCGGAACATCTGCTGCATCAGATAGGATGCATCGCCACTGCGTGCCATTCCAGATCGGCGCAGAGGCTCTGTGCGCTTGTGCAGGGCAAGGTTGGGGGGGTATCGTTCCCGCCGGACCGATCCAACAGGAAGTGCCATGACCGACCCGATCCTGCCACCCGACCCGCCGCCGCAGGTGCCGGTGCTGACCCTGACGCTGAACCCGGCGCTCGACATGGCGACGGACGTGCCGCGTATGGTGCCGGACGAAAAGCTGCGCTGTTCTGACCCAAGCCTTGATCCGGGCGGCGGCGGGATCAACGTGGCGCGCGCCATTCATGCGCTGGGCGGCGAATCGCTGGCGCTGGTGGCGCTGGGCGGGCTGACGGGCGACCGGCTGGCGGACCTGCTGCGCACTGACGGTATCACCTTTCTGGGTATTTCCGGGCCGGGCGAAACCCGGCAAAGCCTGACGGTGACGGAAACCGCAACGGGGCGGCAGTTCCGCTTCATGATGCCGGGGCCGGTCTGGGGGCAAGCCGATCAGGGGCGCGTTTTCACCCTGCTTCGCGCGGCGGGCAAGCCGGGCGGATTTGCCGTGATCTCGGGCAGCCAGCCCCCCGGCGTGCCGGTGGATTTCCCGGCGCGCCTTGCGGCGGCAATGGCCGGAATGCGCATCGTGCTCGACACGTCCGGCTCTGCCCTGAACGAGGCGGTGGAGCGTCCCCTGCCGGGGCTGGAGATTCTGCGCATGGACGGGGAAGAGGCCGAAGTGCTGGCGGGTCGCCCGCTGGGCTCGCGGGGCGAGACGGCAGATTTCGCGCAAAGCCTGGTGCGGCGCGGCGTGGCGCGGCAGGTTATCGTGGCGCGGGGCGCGGACGGATCAGTTCTGGCCGATGCCGGACGGCGTCTGTTTGCCAAGGCCCCGAAGGTGTCGGTGGTGTCCAAGGTCGGGGCGGGCGACAGTTTTGTGGGCGGCTTTGTTCTGGCGCTGGCGCGCGGGCAGGATGCGGGGCAGGCCCTGGCGCAGGGCGTGGCGGCAGCCGCGGCGGCTGTGATGACCGAGGCCACCGACCTGTGCCGCCCCGATGACGTGGCGCGCCTGCTGGCGGACTGCCCGGTCAGCGAGGTTTAGCTGTGACGTCTCCACGGAGTAGTCACCCGGACCGGCGTCAGGCCGTGATCGCCTGACGTCCGGCGGGCAGCAGGGTCAGCCCCCGTCGCGCCAGCGGTTCACGATCGGGTAGCGTCGGTCCAGCCAGAAGGCACGGGTCGACAGCCGCGTGCCGGGGGCGGACTGAAAGCGTTTGTACTCACTGAGATACAAGAGATGCTCCACCCGTTTGACCGTTGCGTGGTCGAAGCCGCGCGCCACAAGATCGGCCACGGACTCGTCGCGGTCCACCAGGCCTTCCAGGATCGCATCCAGCACGGGATAGGGCGGCAGGCTGTCTTCATCCTTCTGGCCCGCACGCAATTCGGCGCTGGGCGGCTTGTCGATGACACGGGGGGGAATGACCTGCCCGGCAGGTCCCAGCATCCAGGGCCGGTGATTTTCGTTGCGCCAGCGGCAGATCGAAAAGACGCGGGTCTTGTACAGATCCTTGATCGGGTTGTAGCCGCCGTTCATGTCGCCGTAGATCGTGCAATAGCCCACGGCAACTTCGGATTTGTTACCGGTGGTCAGCAGCATTTCCCCGAACTTGTTGGACAGCGCCATCAGCAGCAGCCCGCGCAGGCGGGACTGGATGTTTTCCTCGGTCACTCCCGGCGCGGTGCCTTCGAACAGAGGCGCAAGGGCAGCGCCGACAGCCGCCTGCGGGCCGCTGATCGGCACCGTATCCAGCCGGCAGCCCAGCGCGCGGGCCACCTCTGCCGCATCGTCCAGCGAGGTCTGCGAGGTGAATTCCGACGGCAGCATGACGCAGCGCAGATTCTGCGGCCCGATGGCATCGGCGGCAAGGACGGCCACGATGGCGGAATCGATGCCGCCCGACAGGCCCAGCAGCACTTTGCGAAATCCCGATTTGCCCAGATAATCCCGCAGGCCCATGACCATGGCGCGGTAGTCCGCCTCGTGCCCGTCGGGGATCGCGGCCAGCGGGCCCTGTTCGGCGCGCCAGCCATCCGGCGTGCGGGTGAAATCGACATGCGCGATGGCATCGTCGAACTGCGGCATCTGCAGGGCCAGATGGCCGCCCGGGTTCAGCACGAAAGAGGCACCGTCAAAGACCTGGTCATCCTGCCCGCCGGTCATGTTCAGATAGACCAGCGGCAGGCCGGTTTCGATCACCCGCGCCACCATCAGGTTCATGCGCACATCGGGCTTGCCCCGGTGATAGGGGGAACCGTTCGGCACCAGCAGAATCTCGGCCCCGGTTTCGGCCAGTGTCTCGCAGACATCGGGGTGCCAGCTGTCTTCGCAGATCGGGGTGCCGATGCGCAGCGGCCCGACGCGATAGGGGCCGTGCACATCGGCCGAGGCGAAAACGCGCTTTTCGTCGAAGACATCGCTGCTGGGCAGGTGATGCTTCAGCACGACCGTCTGGATGCGCCCCTGATGCAGGATGAAGTAGCCGTTGAACAGCTTGCCCCCGGCGCGGTGCGGGGCACCGATGCCCAGGGCCGGCCCGTCCGCAAACTCGGCAGCAAGCTGCGCCAGGGCATCTGCCACCGCCGCAACGAAAGCGGGCTTCAGCACAAGGTCCTGCGTCTGATACCCGGTCAGGAACATCTCGGTCAGCGCCACCATGTCGGCACCGGCGGCCCGGCCAGCCTCCCAGGCCACTTTGGCCTTGGCGGCATTGCCCGCCAGATCGCCCAGAACCGGGTTCAGCTGTGCCAGGGTCAGGCGGAATCTGTTGGCCATCGGGCTCTCCTGCAGCCCTGCCGGGGCCTGCCCTGCGTTCTAGCAGAGTTGCGGGCGAGGAAAAGCCGATTGCCGGCGGTCTTGCTTGCCACGCCGGGACGGGGCAATTACCCTTTAAGTCGGCGGAAACGCGCGGGGCCGGAAACAGGCCCCCGTTCCGCCTTTGCAGGAGGCGACGGGCGTGGGTTCAAAGGCAGGCTTTCGGGTGGCGCGGACGGGTGTGCTTGTGCTGGCACTGGCCGCCGCGCCGACGCTGGTCTTCGCCCAGTCCGAGGGCGAGGTGATCGCCAAGCAATATGACGATGGCAGCGTCTATGAAGGCACCTTCAAGGACGGTCGTCAGGACGGCACCGGCACCTATCGTCTGCCAAATGGCTATGAATACACCGGCGAGTGGGTTGCCGGCGAGATCAAGGGCAAGGGCGTGGCCCGCTTTCCGAACGGATCGGTCTATGAGGGACCGTTCGCGGCGGGCAAACCCGCCGGCAAAGGGAAGATCACCTTTTCCGACGGCGGCACCTATGAGGGCGACTGGACGGACGGGCAGATGACAGGGCAGGGCGTGGCGAACTATGCCAATGGCGTGGTCTATAACGGGTCGTTCCTGAACGCCGCGCACAACGGCAAGGGCATCATGAAAAGCCCCGGAGGCTACACCTATGACGGCGACTGGGTGGCAGGCGTCAAGGAAGGGCGCGGCAAGATCACCTATCCGGACGGCGCCGTCTATGACGGCGGCCTCGTGCGCGGGCAGCGCGCGGGGCAGGGCAGCCTGATCATGCCGGACGGTCTGACCTATATCGGCCAGTGGGCCGACGGGCAGATGAACGGTACGGGCAAGCTGACCCAGGCGAATGGCGATATCTATGAGGGCCCCCTGGTGAACGGCCAGCGGCAGGGTGCGGGCCGCGTCATCTATGCCAATGGCGACACCTACGATGGCGCATTTGTGGCCGACCGCCAGCAGGGCAAGGGCGTGTTCAAGGGGGCGGACGGCTATATCTATGACGGCGACTGGGTGGCAGGCCGCCGCGAGGGAGACGCCACAGTGACCTATCCCGATGGATCGGTCTATGTCGGCCGGTTCCTGTCGGATCAGGTCGAAGGCCCCGGCAAGATCACCTATGCCGACGGTTCTTCCTATGACGGGGATTGGACGGCGGGGGTACCCGAGGGCAAGGGCCGCGCCACCTATGCCACGGGGCTGATCTATGAGGGAGAGTTCCAGCGCGCGCGCATTCACGGCACCGGCAAGATGACCTACCCTGACGGCTACATCTATGTCGGTCAGTGGGAAGACGGCCAACGTCAGGGCGAAGGCACCGCCACCTATGCCGATGGCACCGTCTACAAGGGCCAATTCGTGAACGGGCAGCGCGACGGCCTGGGCGAGATCACGATGGCGGACGGCTTTCGCTATGTCGGCGCATGGAAGGCTGGCGAGATTGATGGCATGGGCATCGCCACCTATGCAAATGGGGATGTCTTCGACGGCATGTTCCGGGCCGGCAAGCGGCAGGGTGCCGGCGTGATGCGCTATGCCTCGGGGCAGGAAACCGCCGGTGTGTGGAAAGACGGCGCTCTGACTGCGCCGGCCACGGAACCTCCGGGCGATACCGCCGCCCCGGCTGCGGCCGAAACGGTGCCTGCCGAAGGCAACTGAGCCTTCAGACCACCTTGCCCGCGTCCAGCCGGGCCAGGAAGGCATCCGCCTCTGCCAGCACGGTTGTCCGGCGGGTTTCGTCTATCCTGTCCCAGGTGCGGTACATCTGCGCCATGCGCGGGTTTGGCGCGAAGCGTGCGCGGTGGCGCAGAAGGAAATGCCAGTAAAGCAGGTTGAAGGGGCAGGCCCCCGGCCCGGACTTCTGCGCGACAGAATAGGCACAGCCCCCGCAATAGTCCGACATCCGGTTGATATAGGCACCGCTGGACACATAGGGCTTGGACCCGACGATGCCGCCATCGGCAAACTGGCTCATCCCGATGGTATTGGGCGCTTCGACCCATTCGAAGGCGTCAATATAGACCGACAGATACCATTCATGCACGTGGAACGGATCGACCCCGGCAAGCAAGGCAAAATTGCCCGTCACCATCAGGCGCTGGATATGATGGGCATAGGCCATGTCGCGGGTCTGACCCACCGCATGCGACAGGCAGGCCATGCGCGTGGCCCCGCCCCAATACAGAGCTGGCAAGGCGCGGCTGTGGGCCAGCTCATTGCGGCGTATGTAATCGGGGCCTTCCAGAAAATAGATGCCGCGCATGAATTCGCGCCAGCCCAGTATCTGGCGGATGAAGCCTTCGGCGGAATTGATCGGCACAAGGCCTGCGCGGAAGGCGGCCTCGGCCCGGTCGCAGACCTCGCGCGGGGACAGCAGGCCAAGGTTCAGGTAGGGTGACAGCAGCGAATGGGCCAGCACCGGATCATCCGCCAGCATCGCATCCTGGGTATCGCCAAAGCCCGCCAGGGAATTGTTGATGAAATGGTCCAGCGCCTGCAGCGCCCGCGCCCTGTCGGTGGCCCAGCCAAACGGGTGCAATGCCCCGAAATTGGCCCCAAAGCGCGCGGCCACCAGTTCCAGCACCTCTGCCGTCACCGCATCGGGCGCAAAACGCGGCGGCGGTCTGCGGAACAGGTCCGGAGTGGCGGGCTTGCGGTTGTCATGGTCAAAGTTCCACTGACCGCCTGCGGGCTTGTCACCGTCCATCAGCAGACCGGTCTTGCGGCGCATCTCGCGGTAGAAAAACTCCATCCGCATCTGCTTGCGGTCCTTCGCCCAGGCGGCAAATTCGGCCACCGAACACAGGAAGCGGTCATCAGGCAGCAGTGTGACGGGCAGCGGCAGGCTGTTCAGCGCCTGGGTCAGACGCCATTCGCCGGGCGCGGTGGCGACGACACAGGTCGCGCCATGCCCGGCGGCGCGGCGCAGCAGCTCGCCCGTGATGGACTGGCTGTTTGACGGGTCATCCAGGCGGGTATAGGCGACCGTCCAGCCCTGTGCCTCCAGACTGGCCGCAAACTTGCGCATCGCCGCGAAGACCAGCGCGATCTTCTGCGGGTGATGCGGGACAGAGCCCGCCTCGGCCATCACTTCGGCCATGACCACCAGATCGCGGGTTTTATCGCCGTGGCGCAGGGCGGCGATGTCGGGCGTAAGCTGATCGCCCAGGACAAGGATCAGGCGCGTCACCAGGGCACCACCCTGCCCTGAGCGTCGAAGAACCCGCCGGTCTGGGCAGGCGTCAGGCTGTCCAGCACTTCAAGCAGGTTCTGCGCAGCCTCGTCCGGGGGCACGGCGGGATGTGTGCCAAGGTATTTTGCGGTGAAGGCCGTGGCGACGGTGCCCGGGTGCAGGCAGACAACCACCGCCTGCGGATGGGTGCGGGCAATTTCGATGGCGGCTGTGTGGACAAGCTGGTTCAAGGCCGCCTTGGCCGCCCGGTAGGAATACCATCCCCCCAGCCGGTTGTCCCCAATCGACCCGACGCGCGCCGACAGCACGGCAAAGCGCGCGGGCGCATCGCGCGGCAACAGGCGCAGCGCATGTTTCAGGACCAGCATCGGGCCGATGCTGTTCAGCGCGAACTGGGCGGCAAGGACCGAAGGGGCCAGCCGGGCCAGGCTTTTCTCCGGGGCAGCGCCCATGATCTCCAGCGCACCCGTGGCCACGATCACCGTCTGAAAGGGCGCATGAAGCGGGGCAAGGACACGCGCCACCGACACCTCGTCGTTCACGTCCAGTCCATCGGCGGACCGAGACAGCCCGGTTACCGCATCCCCCCGCGCGCGCAGGGCCGCGACCAGCGCCCGCCCGATGCCGCCCGTTGCGCCCACAACCAGTGCCTGTGCCATGCCCTGTCCCCCAAGCCCGGTCAGCTAGCACCAAAGCGGGCGGCGGCCAACCATCGGGAAGAAATGCCGCACGGAACGGACGGGCCGGCCAGACTGACCGCTGCCGAAACCCGCCCCGGCATGTGAATTTCCGCCTTTCCTTTCGGGGATTCCTCCGTATGATCCGCCCCCATGACACGGGATCGCATCATTTCCTCTGCTTTGGGGTCGCCTTTGCCCCCATGCCCCCGTGCGCTTCTTCTCCTTAGCCTCCTCTGAGCGTGCCCTGCGGGCGCGACCGCTCAGAGGTGACCAGCGCCCGGGACAGGCCAGAGGAACAAGGAAAGACAATCATGACCGAAAAGACCACGCAACCCCGCGTCCTGATCTTTGACACGACGCTGCGCGACGGCGAACAAAGCCCCGGCGCCACCATGACCCATGCCGAAAAGCTGGAGATTGCGACCCTGCTGGACGATATGGGCGTCGACATCATCGAAGCGGGCTTTCCCATTGCCTCGGAAGGGGATTTCGCTGCCGTGCGCGACATCGCCAAGGCCGCCAGGACATCTGTCATCTGCGGGCTGGCGCGGGCCAATTACAAGGATATCGACCGCTGCTGGGACGCGGTGAAACATGCGCGGCATCCGCGCATCCATACCTTCATCGGCACCTCGCCGCTGCACCGGGCCATTCCCAATCTGGACATGGACCAAATGGCAGAGCGGATTCATGAAACCGTGACCCATGCCCGCAACCTGTGTGACAACATCCAGTGGTCGCCGATGGATGCGACACGGACCGAGCATGACTATCTGTGCCGCGTGGTCGAAATTGCGATCAGGGCCGGGGCCACCACGATCAACATCCCCGACACCGTGGGTTATACCGTGCCGCGCGAAAGCGCCGACCTGATCCGGATGCTGCTGGAACGGGTGCCGGGAGCCGACACCATCACCTTTGCCACCCATTGCCACAATGATCTTGGCATGGCGACGGCCAACGCGCTGGCAGCGGTCGAAGCCGGGGCGCGGCAGATCGAATGCACCATCAACGGTCTGGGCGAACGCGCGGGCAACACCGCCCTGGAAGAGGTGGTGATGGCGCTGAAGGTGCGCAATGACATCATGCCCTACCGCACCGGTGTCGACAGCACCAAGATCATGAACATCAGCCGCAAGGTTGCCACCGTGTCCGGCTTTGCGGTGCAGTTCAACAAGGCCATCGTCGGCAAGAACGCCTTCGCCCATGAAAGCGGCATCCATCAGGACGGGATGCTGAAGAACGCCGAGACTTTCGAGATCATGCGCCCCACCGACATCGGCCTGTCCGAAACCAATCTGGTGATGGGCAAGCATTCGGGCCGCGCCGCGCTGCGGTCCAAGCTGCGGGATCTTGGATTTGAGCTTGCCGACAACCAGCTTGCGGATGTCTTTGTGCGGTTCAAGGCGCTGGCCGATGCCAAGAAGGAAGTCTATGACGACGACCTGATCGCCCTGATGCAGGACAGCGGCACCAGCGAAAAGCACGACACGCTGCAGGTCAAACGCCTGCGCGTCGTCTGCGGCACCGAAGGCCCGCGCGAGGCGGAACTGACGCTGACCATCGAAGGCGTGGATCATTCGATTGATGCGACGGGCGACGGCCCGGTGGATGCGGCATTCAACGCGGTGCGGATGCTGTATCCGACCAAGGCGCGGCTGCTGCTGTATCAGGTCAGCGCCGTCACCGAAGGCACCGATGCGCAGGCCACGGTGACCGTGCGGCTGGAGGAAGACGGGCGGATCGCAACCGGGCAATCGGCGGATACCGATACGGTCGTTGCCAGCGTGAAAGCCTATGTCAACGCGCTGAACCGTCTGATCGTGCGGCGGACAAAATCCGCCCCGGACAGCGATGTGAAGTCGGTGAATTACCGCGACGCAAGCTGAAATCCCGCGCCCGGGACCGCGCAACGGCGGTCCCGGGCGGGTTGAAGGCAAGAAAAGCCAGACCTGCACTTTGATTTATCTGCAGAAATCCGAATTGAAATAATCGAATATTTCTTGACCAAAAAGGTTGTCTGCAGCCAATCTTCTTTCCTATTTGCAACATAATCGGCTTCTGACAGGCTTCTGGCGCCGCGGTTTTCAGCCCTGCGCCGCCCCTCTACACGCGGAATTGCGCCTGGCGCAGCGGCCTTGACCCTTTCCCTGGACCCCCACCGTTTCTATAAGAAGGCGCCTGCCTTGGAGACGAGTCGCGGGTGCGTCGGCTTTTTCCATCAAGGATCACCTCAGGATGTCAGTACTTTCAGGGCTGTTTTCGTCGGACATGGCAATTGACCTCGGCACGGCGAACACACTCGTTTACGTCAAGGGTCGCGGCATCATCCTGAACGAGCCGTCGGTGGTCGCCTATCACGTCAAGGACGGCAAGAAGCAGGTCCTGGCCGTGGGCGAGGATGCAAAGCTGATGCTGGGCCGCACGCCCGGAAGCATCGAGGCGATCCGCCCGATGCGCGACGGGGTGATTGCCGATTTTGACGTGGCCGAAGAAATGATCAAGCATTTCATCCGCAAGGTTCACAAGCGCACCACCTTCAGCAAGCCGAAGATCATCGTCTGCGTGCCTTACGGTGCAACGCCGGTGGAAAAGCGGGCGATCCGTCAGTCCGTGCTGTCGGCGGGCGCGCGGCGCGCCGGGCTGATCGCAGAGCCCATCGCAGCGGCCATTGGCGCGGGCATGCCGATCACCGATCCCACCGGCAGCATGGTGGTCGACATCGGCGGCGGCACGACCGAGGTTGCAGTGCTGTCGCTGGGTGACATTGTCTATGCGCGGTCCGTGCGCGTCGGCGGCGACCGGATGGACGAGGCGATCATCAGCTATCCGCGGCGTCACCAGAACCTGCTGATTGGCGAATCCACCGCCGAGCGGATTAAGACATCCATCGGCACTGCCCGGATGCCCGATGACGGACGCGGGGCCAGCATGACGATCCGGGGGCGTGACCTGCTGAACGGGGTGCCGAAAGAAACCGAAATCAATCAGGCCCAGGTGGCCGAGGCTCTGGCCGAACCGGTGCAGCAGATCTGCGACGCGGTCATGCAGGCGCTGGAGGCGACCCCGCCCGATCTGGCCGCCGATATCGTGGACCGGGGCGTCATGCTGACCGGGGGCGGTGCGCTTCTGGGCGATCTGGACCTTGCGCTGCGCGAGCAGACCGGTCTGTCGATTTCCGTCGCCAATGAATCGCTCAACTGCGTGGCGCTGGGAACCGGCAAGGCGCTGGAATACGAAAAACAGCTTCGCCATGTAATCGATTACGACAGCTAAGCTTGGGACCCGCCGCGCAACGGGTCCCGCGCCGGAGATCAGACCGCCGTGGCAAGAGATCGAGGATCTCCAGAAGACTTCACAAAACCGATCCGGCGCATCCTTGTCGGCGGTCTTGTGCTGCTGCTTCTTGCACTTTTCCTGCTTTGGCGTGTTGACAGCCCGCGCGTGGAACGGTTTCGCGCGGCGCTGGTCGACCGGGTGATGCCCTCTTTCTCCTGGGCGATGCTGCCGATCACCAAGGCTGCCGCGATGATCGAGGATTTCCAGTCCTACACCCGGATCTACGAGCAGAACCAGGAGCTGCGCCGCGAGTTGCAGCAGATGAAAGCCTGGCGCGAAGCCGCGTTGCAGCTGGAACAGAAGAACGCCCGCCTGCTGGATCTGAACCAGGTGCGCCTCGACCCGCGCCTGACCCATGTGACCGGTGTCGTCCTTGCTGACAGCGGATCGCCCTTTCGTCAGTCGGTGCTCTTGAACGTGGGCGCACGCGACGGCATCCGCGACGGCTGGGCCACGATGGACGGCATCGGGCTGGTCGGGCGCATCTCGGGCGTGGGGCAGACAACCAGCCGGGTGATCCTGCTGACCGACAGCAGCAGCCGAATTCCGGTCACGGTGCAGCCTTCGGGGCAGAAGGCCCTGCTGTCGGGCGACAACTCTTCGGCCCCGCCGCTGGAGTTTCTGGAAAAACAGGACCTTGTGCGGCCCGGCGACAGGGTGATCAGTTCCGGCGATGGCGGGGTGTTTCCCGCCGGTCTGCTGGTGGGGCAGGTAGCGCAGGGCGTGGACGGGCGGCTTCGGGTGCGGCTTGCCGCAGATTACGAACGGCTGGAGTTCCTGCGCGTGCTGCGCAGCCACGAGTCCGAACGCATTAAGGAACCTGGCGCGCTGATCCTGCCCCCGCTGGCGCAGGACGGGTTCATCGGGCCGCCTCTCGCAGCCACCGCGCCGGAGGCGGCCGATGGGTGAATCCGTTCCCGCCTCGGTCTGGGCTCATCGCGGCCTTTATGCCGGTCTTGCGCTGGTGCTGCTGTTTCTTCGGCTGCTTCCGCTGGGGTCAATCGCGGGCACCTGGCCCGGGCCTGACCTGCTGATCTGTCTGACCTTTGCCTGGGTGCTGCGCCGGCCGGATTGCACGCCCGTCCTGCTGATTGCCGCCGTGCTGCTGCTGGAAGACCTGATGCTGATGCGCCCGCCGGGTCTTTGGACGGCGATCATCGTGCTTGCGACGGAATTCCTGCGCCGTCGCGGGGCGCTGGCGCGCGAAATCAGCTTTGCGGTCGAATGGCTGATGGTGGCGGCGGTGATGGCGGCATCGCTTCTGGCG
>Ga0114977_10001164_pt1 | contig 17211 bp, 22 predicted proteins | sample S_130805_MF_Meta_FD_87026 | JGI IMG/M metagenome (GOLD analysis project Ga0114977, IMG submission 87026) | Freshwater microbial communities from Lake Simoncouche, Canada to study carbon cycling - S_130805_MF_MetaG | ecosystem: Environmental > Aquatic > Freshwater > Lake | place: Lake...
GTGCTGCCGTCTGGATTTTGGATTTCGGCGTCGCAACCATCGCAACGAAAATCATATTCGTCGTCTCCCAATTTATCTCCTTCCTTTTCGTAGCCGTCTGGGTCCAACCAGCCCGTAGTCTTTCTAATACGGACATAGCGAACATTCGATTGGCTGCATGTCGGGCAACCCCATGTAAGATATTCATCCATAGCATTCACTTCTCTTTCACTTAAATAAGTCATCATGTAGTTTCAAGAATCCGTACCGATTCGGGTTCCGCCGCCACACCATCTACGCCGATGGGTCTTGGCCGTATCTTTTTTCCTCGTCCAATCTGAACTTCCGCACGTCAATCCATATTCCGTCGCACTCAGTTCGACGACGCAGTTCCAGCAGAATCTTGATCGGATCAGCTTCGTCAATCAACTCTACATCAGTGATGTCCGTTTCGATCAATCCACCCAGGTCGCTGCAATCAATTGGGAACGAGTCATTAGGGATGAATCCGATACTCAGTAGGTATTGGGATATCGCTTCGATTCGTTCTTGCTCATAAAACCCATGAACGTAAATTTGCATTGATTCTGCCATGTCTTGTCCTTCAATTTGTTGATGTATATCTATCCGACGCAAATGAGGCGATGCGGAACACGCCTCCCAATAAGTACCACGCAAACGCCGAAACTGTAAAATCGATTTTGCACTATCTTTCAGGGACCAGTACCAGCTTCAGACACGGGCAACCGCCCAGGCTTTCGATGGAGCGTGACTTCATTTCCGCCCTCGTAGACCCATTCGTGAGTTTCGGGATTCAAGTCAGATTGTCCGTTGTGAACATCTGATGGAGCGATATGGACTCCATCCATGACACCGGCTGGGAAGTTCTTCACGACATCCTCTTCCCCTAACCATTTCCTCATGCGGGACTTAATGTAAGCAACTTGCTGTGATTGCAACGCTCCGGGACGAGTCTCGAAGACGATCAGACGACGTGCGCCCAATTGAAAGATCACACCCAACTTATCCGGTCGATAATCAGGGCGATTGTTGAGCCAGTCGTCTTGCCGCCATAAACAGAGATAGTCTTTGCAGAGTCTTGGGAACTGCGGACCGTTGTATAGCTCACAGCCTGAACCACAAAGATGCTTGCACGGTTCACCGGCAGGCTTTACTAGTTCTGGCTCTGCGATTGGCAGGACAACGCAACACGCCCTGCATTCGCCACAAAGGTTTCTTTCGGGATTCGATTTGTCTTCATTAAATAGAGGAAGTGAACGGTTCATCGGCGCAAAGTCTCCACATTGAGTGAAACCCTGCTCCGAAGCTGCCAAGATGCGGAGGCAAAGATGTGTTATTGATTCGAGCTACGTCGCCTTCATCGGTCTTTTGGCGACCCGAAGCTCGATGGTCTTCTATAAAGATATTACGTCGTTTTTGGAAAGTGTAAATGTAATCGCAAAAAGATTTGTTCCAAAACACACTTTGTCTCAAAGTGTCGATCTTTGCGCCGCATCACTCTTCATCGTCTCCAAGATCAGAAGCATCCTCGATCATAATGTCGTCATCAGTTGCTATACCAGGAAGAGGTCCATCACTTGGCCGAGTCTGTTGTGGTGGTTCAGTCCTGGTCAATATGATTCGCTGAGGACGTTGGCCTGTCCTCATCACTTCGTCAAGATCGTTAAGATACCGATGCCAAGTGGATTTGCAGGCGGGTTCATCTGCATCGACTGACTTAACTTCTTTAACCCATGCTTTGATGCGCTCTGTCTGTGTGCGAAAATCGGTCCTCAAATAATCGGACACCAGCAACAGCGACTTATGGGCTGTATGTGCGTCGATCATCGTCCGCCAATTAAATATCGTTGACCTTGCCAGCTTCAACTCGTATGCTTTTGCCAATGGGCGTATTGATGGCTCTTTAAGCAACGGCATTCGTTCCCAAAGATAATCATATGTCTCCTGGTCCCAATACCATTCTCCGATATAGCGATATACCTCTTCCCAGCTTGGATCGAAGTATACGACCAGCCCTCTATCTTCGATTGCTTGGTTTATATGGTCCGAACTGTCCCATGCGTTGCGAAGTATGCAAACCGGAGAGGTCGTATAGAACTCGTTGGGAACATCTAGCTTGATGAGCTGTGGTGCGAAGCTCTCATGCGACATCAGTTTATATCTGTCAGTCTCGGCAAGGTGCTTGATCTTTTCCCGATTATCCAGCTTGGCTAAAAATGCATCGGCATCGTCGATCAATATCGGTGCGTCTCGATGTTGGTACGCTTTGATATGGAACTTGATCGGTCTGCAATCGCCCTTGATACAAAGTCCCGGCGATAGATTGGCGGGTTCTGGGTGCTGCGGTGATGCAGGGGCAAGGCGAGCTAGGATATTGTCGAGGGAAATATTCAGGGCGTTGACGAACTGAGCGTCGTCTGTGGGCCGGACTGCCTCCAATGCCTGCTTCATTATTTGCGACTTGCCTTTTCCGGGACCGCTAATGACGATCAACGCCTTTATCCTTCCCTCGGCAAATTGCCGCCCCAGTTCCCTAAATCTGGCGTAGTCTCTGATTACCAACGCCGATTCTGGATGGCTGTGTTTGCTTCCACGCTGTCGTTGAGTTCCCATGATGATGCCGTTATCGGTGAAATTTCGAGACACTGTTCGCACCTAGAGAGTGAACTGTCGCCCAGGTTCACGACGGCAGCAGATTTCTAGAAAATAAGATCGCTACTTCACGCCATGTCGGTGCTGACTGTCATTGGCAGTGGGAAATAGCAATTCGTTCAGGGGAATACGCTGTATGCACTTCGTTGTAGCCCCGCTGATCTCAAAAACGAATATCGAGCCAACCCCAAGATAGAAAAGCTGCTTGCAGACGCTCATCAGGTCCGACGCTGTTACCTCAAATATCGTCGCTCCAGGAGTATCCGAACCTATACGACTAGCAGCTTGTATTGACCGACATGCAACAAGTCCGAGGTCATGATCGTTCTCCAAGGCCACAACCAAAAAACCGTCGCCGATTCCAAAGATATAACGTGGGATATTTGTGTCGTTGGCCATCACGATCCTCTGGATGATATTGGTTCAATTGCCGCAATCCTAGAGAGCAAGACGACCGTTTGGTTCACGCCGGGGGCATGATGGACCTTGATCTATTTTGTGGAGTCAGAGGAATGGGTGCGGGGGCATTGCAGGTATTGGGATTGATATAGACAGCGAAGAGACAAATTCAAGCCATCGAATCACGAGCATCGATCAAGTCCTGAACCACTTCTACCTTAACAGCGAACGACGATCCGTCACGAAAAGTTCCAATTCTCTTCGTGCCACCTTTCGTCTCAACGACGATTGTTCCCGTTACGCTGGAATAATGCGTGACCGTTTCCCACCGGCATTGAAACCCTGAAACGACCAAAGCCCCAATTGCTAACCTCACGTCGCAAAATTTTTTATCCGTGAACATAGTGATCTCCGAAGTTGGAATTGGTCGTTACATTCGGGAGGGTACACTGGACCCATTCAAACTTGACCAAGATGCTGCTCTGGCAAAAGTCTTTGCTATACAACAAACCAAAAGGAAAAGTCGCAAAAACTCTTTTGGTGGCACTTGTTTGAGAAAGCAGGAGGCCATACTATTCTTGTGACTGCAACAACACTAACAACAAAATATCGCAATAACTTTCTCTACACCTGAACGCCGTTCTTGGCGTCTGGACCACTTGACCTTCGTTGTGAGGGCAGCAAGAGGTTAAATCAACTCCAATCTAAGAGGTGTAATGTGGACAAAGAAAATCTATACGAAGTTGAATTCATAAGCGGCAATTTGTTCGGGCCGTTTGTCATCAGTGGCGAAAATCCAGAGCAATTGCGTATTGAAGTGGAATCTCGTTTAACGCACGATGAACGCTTGGGTCAACCATACGATATGAGTAGCCTAGCAATCAATATCTATGGCGTAAACGAAGATGCCGCAATCGGAAGGATTGTTCGTCCCGATTCGGCTGAGGAATACACTGCCGCAGTCGTAGAGGAGTACAAGGCCAATCTTGCATTAACGCCCAAAAGCCTCCTTCAGCAACTTCAGTCCTATTTGGCTGATGCTTAGTGATGAATAAAACACGGGGTTCCGATTTCGAGTGTCGGAACCCCGTGTTCCTTTTTGTCGCTGCAAAAAATCAGCAATGCTGCATAAATATCTCTGGAGGATATATGGAACAAGGATATTTACTGAACGATGCCGCCAAGCGTGCTGGCGTCCGTGGCTACCAAATCGCATACGCATTATCGCAAGGATATTTGCCCGAACCAAAGCAGTGGTTCAACCGGCAGCGCATATTCACTGATGAGGACATTGCTCGCATCAAGGAATACTTTGCGAATCGACCGAAGCGTGGGAAACCGAGTCTCGCTGAGAAGGAGGTCCGATGAACAATATCATCACCTTCCCGAAAGGCTATTGGCTTAGGCCATCCGGGAACGTCGGCCAAGAGATCATCTCTCCCAGTGGCAAAATCATGGCTTGGACGACTGACCCTGTATTCGGAACGTTTATATGCCGAGTGTGCAATGACGTATTCTCCGACGACGATCCGCTGAGGCCGATATTCGGTGAGGAGGCTGACCATGACAAATGACCTGGGACCACGGCTGGTTGCAACTGGAACCGATTCCTTCGCAATCGTCGATCCTGATGGCAATGTGTCGGGGCAAATACAGACCACGCCGAGAGACGCAAACGACCCGTATCGCATTCGATATTTTCGCAGTTCTCAGGAGATATACGACGCAACGGGCAAGACCGTCGCTCGCACGACTGACCGGGCAATGGCAGAGCATATACGCAGCTTGCTTATCGTCTGGGTCAGGATGAAGGAGAAGCAGGCCGGGACTTCACCGGCGAACTGAGGTTGAAGCGATACGCTTGTGTTGAGCATACCGTCCAGCCTCGGTGAAGAACGAGAAAGAAAGGTGAGTTATGAGATACAGCTATTCTGATGAGCAGTTCTGGGAGGACCAGGAGTGCTACCCGCTGGCATATGAAATCGTCAAGCACGCCATGACCGTGGTGGGTGAATATGACCTGAAAGCATTGCGAACTTCTTTGGACTTTGCTTCTACATTCGTAAGTGAGGAATTGGAAGAACATCCCGACAAAACGAACGAACTTGGCTTGGACAAGTGGCTCCTGAACGAAAAAAACGAGCAAGAGGAACGGGGAGATTTGGAACGGGAGCAAGCCGAAGACGAAACGAAAGGATCAACAACATGATCGACCGCACTGACCTGCAATTGATGCTTCTGGAACAAATCTGCGAGATGGGGACCGACGAGTTGATCGTGCTGTTCCAGCAGATCACGGGGAATGAAATGGAAGTCTACAACGAAGAAACCGAGGAGATGATCGGGTCCGTGGAAACGCTGGTCATTGCCGATGTTCCGCAGTTGAAAAAGATGCTGGGCTTCTTTCTGTACGCTCTCGGCGAACGAATAGAAATCCCGGTTGGTGAGTGACCCAATAAAAAATAAGGCCCGTGTTGATTGTGCAACACCGGCCTCAAACATCCATCGTACATTTTGGACACAACGACAAATGCCTCATTGTATTATATCCATGTCGCCCTCAGAAATGGGCGATTCTTTCGATAGTTTTCTGCATCAAATCAACTCACCAGAGCCATGCTCTCTTAGCTGGGAAGACTTCATTTCCCCACACGCTGAAGACTTCCAATATCAACCACGATATTGCGTGGAACCAGTAGAAACAGACGAGCCAATGCGATGGGCAAGCATTCTGTTTGAGCCTTGGGATATTGTTGAGTTTAGACCGATCCCACCAAGGGACGTTAGAGATAAAATGCTGCCTCGCATATTCATGAAGGCAACGACTACACGGCAGCATAGCATCTATCCCTGGACCTTTGCGTATGAAGTGAATGTTGTCGTCAATAAACTATCGCTTTTGAATCACGGTGACGCTACTTGGTGGGGACTACCTGGGAAGATCGAAGGTTCTTGGACCGATGTAAGCGGCGAGCCTGGAATTCCGCTGAACATCTATGCTGGGGTCAATCCGAGGATGATCGCCGGTTGCTCAAAGAACGAAGATGTACTTCTTGCTCGCAACCTATTTGTGGACCTGGACAAGACCACGCTTGAACAAGCAATGGAGAAACTAAAAAGCTCAAAGCTCCCGATGCCAACGATGATCGTGATGTCTGGTCATGGCGTTCACTTCTATTGGCGGCTGAACGATCCAATATTCGATTTGGCATATTGGAAAAGAATCCAAAAGCGATTGATCCAAATATTCGGTTCTGATGAGGCCATTCACGATGCGTCTCGCCCGATGCGTGTACCTGGGTTCAACAACGTCAATGGCGAGGCAACGAAGTGCTATATCCATGATGCCGATGCAAGTCGTCGATATCCACTAGAGGATATTCTCGCCCTTCTGCCGCCGGAGCCACCATCGACACCAACCAAGCCAAAACCATCAAATAAACGCATCTCCGATATTCGTCCATCGAGCATCGACAAACTCAGCCTGCGTGGTGAATCAGATGAAAAATTGCAACGTGCTGAAGCCTATGCGGACAAATTTGAGCCGGTTGAAATGGATCGAAACACAACCGCATTCAAGCGAACTAGCGCCCTAGTCGAAAAATTCGATCTTGAGGAAGAGGATATTCTTCCCTTGATCGAAAAGGTCAACGACAAGGCCAGCGATCCACTTGATGAGGGTGAATTGAATGAGGTTGTAAAGAAGGCCGTCAATCATGTCCATCGAAAGGGAAAACCACGAGGCACTACGCTGCAAAAGGAATATCTGCGGACTGAGAAATATTCTGAGCCAGAAAACGACGTGATTGGACTCGATGCTTGGCATGAGGAATTGGAGAAGGCCCGTATCGACAGTCTTGGAAAATATGGCTCGATATTTTTCGATGGCTCAACAATGGGCGCAGGAAAAAGCACTGCCGATATAGCTGCAAGCAAGGCGGCAGGGAAAAGTGCGATCATCCTCCCAACGCATGATGCCTGCGAGGAGGAAGCACAAAAGCTCATTGAACTCGGACTATCGGCAGCAGCGCATCCTCCAATGAACAGTGATACCTGCCAGAAATTTGGACCAAAGAATGATCCTGGTCCTGCTCAATTGGCGCAAATTTCTGGATTGAATGTTGGGCAGTGTATCTGCACTTCATGCGAATATTTCAAATCATGCGAATATCAACGCCTTCGTGATATTGCTCGCAATGCAGACCATACGATCTGCACCCACACACGAGCCTCTCTGAGCAATTTCGAGTCGGCCAAGGAAAAAACAATCGTATTTATCCACGAGGATATAACCAACTTATTCCGGCCTATGGTCAAGGTTGTCCGTAATGCCAAAAAAACGGATACTCCCCAGGCTAGGCATCTATTGGACATCGTTCGTATTGCCCAAGCTGCTGAAGATATAGCTCTGACTTGGCAAGACGACCAAGCCATCGCCTTCGCCACAAATCTGAAGGTAGACACAACTGCCTTGATCGCTGAACTCGACAGTCCTCAGCTTGTGAAGGCATTGGAACATGCTGCCAATGCTGGAAAAGACTTCAGCAATTTGCCATCTGTGAAGGCGGTGAATTTGATGCCCAAGGTCGAACGACATGATCGTGTGGACTATCTCCTGAAAAGGGCAATGGACAGGCTTGAGATCACCGCAAATGGTCCCGCATTGAAACTTAGCCTAGCACACTCTTTGGGTGAACTGGACCAGTTGTGTGTCGTTGTGGACGATGCAAAAGTCACTGGAGGAAAACCTGTGTTCACCAAGGCATTAGTTGGCGTCTGGAAAGTATTGCCGCCCGAAAACTGTGTCGTTTGGATAGAAAATGCCAGCACGACGGCCAAAGCCGTCGAGGATATAACTGGAGCCAAAGTTATCGACAAAACGCCAAGGGGAAGGTTGGCCTTCAAGGTGCCTCCAATACAGTACCCTTATGCAGATATCACGATGCAGGCTTGCGAAAAGACGGTTCGCAGTGTGGTTCGTGGGCTGCTCTCCAAATATCCTGATGCAAAAAAAATAGGCATTATTAGCCATAGATGCCATCAAGCTGCCATTGATTCACTTGCGCCCATTTGGACGAATCGAATAACGAGAAAAGAATATTTTCGATCTGGTAAAGACCGGGCCAGTAATAGTTGGCTGGACTGTGATCTGATATTGGTTATTGGTACGCCAAGAGTCCCCAAACATGCGGTGCGAGACTTGTTGATTCAAACTGGCCAAGTTGATTCTGCTTGTCGTAATGCCAAATTTGGCGATGTCTTGTGGGAAGGTAAGGCTAATAATGGAAATTTGTTGCAGATTGGTTGTAAAGGATATGATGATCCAGATTGGGCCGATGCCTGCAACCAACTTGTGAAAGAGACTTTGCGCCAAGCAATTGGCCGTGGTCGTGGCGTGACTGATAAGGGTGTGCAGGTCGTTGTTGCGTCAAATGAGTCATTAGGACTGGCTCTGGCCGATCAGCCCCTTCACCTAATAAGTGACTCAGAGGACGAAACCCTTCAACTTACTGTGAGCGCAACGGCACGAAACGCTAAATATAATACATTAGCATTTGGTGCCGTTAACTTTATCGTCACGGACACGGTTGCCAAACTTTCCCGGTACGAGCTTCGTACCGTCAGGTCACATCTCTCATCTCTCTCTCTCTCCGGGTTGCTAAAGAAGAAGGGGGCGAGGGGAGGATGGATTGTTGCAGATTGGCTGTTGAGCGGTATACAGTGATCGGTTTTCGCAAATCACTCAAATAACCCATGCAATTCAAAAGTCTTGGCAATACAACAGGCCAAGTGCTGGGACGTGCTGGCGCAAAAACTGGCGACTGATTAAGTCAGTCTTTCAATGCATCCGTTATGGGGAGCAATTCCCCAAGGTTGGCCAATCGTAGCATCATTTGTGGCATCTGGAAACAATTTTTGAAGCCATTAACCGTGATGAAGGGATAGACCGACCTCGCCTAATAACCCTCTGTGGAGTTTATCAACTAGAGGCAATAACTTCATGGCATTATTGGTTTACACGATACACGTCACTAACGGCAAATTGACTTGAAACACTTTCCCCGCCCCTATTGCAACACCTTCTCTCAAGGCATCGAAAAAGGAAAGGATTGCAGTCACGACCATTGGCGGTTATTTGCGTCGTCTATTAGCAAAGAAACGGTTTGCGAAAGATCAATCGCAGATCGACTATGCCCGCTAATAACGACACCTATTCCGATCTCGCCCGCAACACTTACTAGGGTACAAATGGCCTAACGCCCAAAGGCAGCGTGTAGAACTAGTGTACCCGCTATAGCGTCACAACCTATCACTTAGGAGCAACGCTATGCAGTCACAGAATGAAATCCGTCAGTCGATCACCAATTCGATTATTGAGTCCTTGAAGAAGGGCAACATTCCGTGGCGTAAGCCTTGGACTGGAATCGCAACGCCGAGGATTCCAACCAATTTCGTAACGAAGCGAAAGTATTCGGGAGTCAATATTCCGATTTTATGGGCCGCAAGTCAGCAACGTGGTTTTGACGTTGACTACTATGCCACCTTCAATCAGTGGAGAAGTATCGGGGCGTCTGTGAAGAAGGGGGAAAAGGCAGTTCATGTGATTCTGTTCAAGCCAATCAAGAAGACCGTCAAAGATGATGATGGGACTGAACGATTGGAACAGTTTCCAATCATGCGAGTGTTTCCCGTGTTTTCAATTCATTCGGTTCAAGGTGGCGGCATTGAGGACTTGCTGAACCAACCCGCTGGCCCAGTGTTCGAGCATGAACAAAGGGATGAGTTTATGCGGATTGTCGCTGAAACCAAGGCGGACATACGTTATGGAGGTTCAACAGCCGCTTATTACAGAGAGGCTGACTACATACAGATGCCAGAGGAAGGACGATTTGAAAGTTTCTCAGCTTTTGCGGAAACCCTTGCTCATGAACTTGGGCATTTTTCAGAGAAGCGTCTTGGGTGGCAAGGCACATATAGTGAAGGTGAGTTGAGGGCCGAGCTTACTGCGGTTTTCACCTGTTCGTCCATTATGGACGTTTCGCAAAACATTTCAAATCATGCGGCATACATCGGCAGTTGGCTTCAGGCATTGGAAAACGATCCGAAGTACATCTTTCGTGCTGCTGCGGCTGCATCAAAGGCCGCTGATTGGATTTTAAGCGGCACATCGGGAGCCGTATCCGAAAGTGACTCAGAAGCAGCCGTTGTGTGACTTTTGGAGACGATTGACAAAACTAGCTGTATTGTACCCCAGTTGGTAGCGACAAGTCGTTCACCAGCTTCAATGCTGACTCACTGGCAAGTTGCGATGCCCTTTTTCTTGTGGCTGATTTGGGAGGCTTACAATTTGCAAACTCAGTCGCACCAAGTTTGGTTGGTTTAGGTTCCTGACGAGGCACCCCAAAAACAAGAAGACAACTAGGCAATGCTTAGTTGTCTTTTTCTTTAGTCGCTTAGGTCTATTGTACCCTAGTGGGTAGAGGAACAATTGATGAAACATTACCAAGTTGTTAACAGCACTTTTTACGATCTTCGGACGCCACATGAAGTTATCAACGTGCTTGAAAAGGCTCGCCTGAATCGATCCCGATTGCACATCAGTCTAGGCGATGTTGTTACGGGGCGTGATTATTTGGACGAGTTTGAGTGCTTTGGCTTTATTGGGCGTTCAATCGGACCAAGTAAGGTGCCATTGATTCTACCGCTGAGTCGTAGCATTGGCGGTGGAGCAATCCTGGATCATTGTATTGTTCGCATTCGCCACAGTTCTGGCGGGCGAGTGCTGTACCAGCATCCCAATTATCACCACGGCAAGATTGAGGTCTGTCAAAAAGACCAGCCTATTGCTCTTGAGAACGGGCGTTCGTTGCTCGTCGATGTGTTGCGGGATGGCCAAACCCAAGCTGCTTTTGAGACGGTCGCCAAGGCGATGCGATACGTTCAAAAATTGGGATTGGCTCTAGCGTGATGACCCTATGATCGAGTCATGGAGGACACAAGTTTCTTTTTTGTTTTCAGTGTACTTGTACCTTGCCCAATACAGGTTTGATTAAGGGATCGATTGACGGAGGAATACTATGGACATTAACAGCGATAGCGTCAGGCCAACTGCAATCAATCATCTCGTAGGAATGCCTCATATCAAGGAACAGCTTAGGGTATCGATTGACGCCTCCTTCGCAGACAACGCTCCTTACCCCCATACCTGCCTCGTCTCTAGTCCGGGCTTAGGCAAGTCAGAAATATGCTCTGTTTTGAGTCATGAGCTTTGTGTGGAATTACACACGATAGTTGGCGTATCCATCAGTCACGTTTCGGAACTTAATTCTCTGTTGTTGAGTGCCAACGATAAGGATTTGGTTTATATCACGGAGGCAGACTCTCTACGCCACGAATTCCAAAATGCTCTCTACCTCGCCATCGACCGCTCCGAGATCGTTCTATCTGGCAGTAAAGGACGTGCGCCACAGCGAATCAAGATTCCTGATATCACGCTACTACTCGACACAAACTACGAAGCAGCATTGCTGCCTGCGTTGACCTCCAGAATGCGTCAGACGCTATACATTCCGTTCGCATCGGTCGATGATCTCGCTGAGATCATTCGTCGTCGTGCCAGAGCGTTGGGGTGGAATCTTGCTGAGGAGGTTCCGGTGTTTCTTGGTAGGCTTTCTAAAGGCGTCCCAAGGCAAGCCCTTCGATTACTTGCTGCAAGTTACCGTGTGACCCGCTCGGAAGGCAACACGACCATTCAAGTCACTGACGCTCGACGTGCCGTAAGGCTCGAAGGTCTTGATGACCAAATGGGCCTTACTTCGCAAGAGCAGGCGTACCTTCATGCTGTCGCATCGGGAATCTCTAGGATTGGCACAATTGCATCAAGAATTGCAATGCCGGTGACTACGGTGCAGCGAGTTGTTGAGCCATTCCTCATTCGTTCTGGACTGTTATCCAAGGACGAAGGACGCCGTGAACTCACCTCTGAAGGACGTGATTTTGTTTCAAAGCTAATGACAAACTGAGCATTCGCATAGGCAAACAAATCATTTGTCATTGAACCCGCTGAACTGTACCTGTTCGATTTGTTAAAGGAAATAGAAGCATGACCGCAACAACGAAGTTAGAGAACCCGATGAAAGCCGCAATCTCGGTGTCGAGCCTTTGCAGACTGTTGCAAATTAGTCGTTCGCAATATTACTTTTACGCAAAAAGGCAAATCTTCCATGCGCCTCTTTATCTGGCGTCGAATAACCGTCCTTACTTCACTGCGAGCATGGTCGAGGACAACCTAAAGGCCAGAGAGACTGGCGTTGGAGTCAACGGCGAGTACGTCATTTTCTACGAACGACGAGAAGTTGTGGCAAAGAACGAGCCTGCAAAAGCAGCACTTGATGTTGAGTCACTGGTCGATGGTCTAAAAACTCTTGGCTTGAACGCCTTAACAACCGATCAAGTCGAGGCTGCGGTTAGGGCGAGTTTTCCGAGTGGGACTGAAGGGCAAGAGGAATCGAACATCTTGCGAACAGTGTTCCGGTTCCTGAAGCGTTCAGGAGCCGCTTGATGATTGGACTGCAATCGAATCTTAGGTTCATCGAATGCGCCAATCAGCACCTTGAACTTGCTCAAGATCGCAAGATGATCGCAGGTACTCTGCATTGACTCAGCTAGATGACTGTCGGAAATGTGAAAGTAATTCGTCAACAACCAAGCTGTTGCTGGTTGGATTGTGATCGCCCCAACACTTGATAAGGATTGTTATATTGCATTCGCCTGAAGATAAGCAAAACGAACTGGTGCCAATGGCAAAAACCGGCACTGTCATCCCCCAGCAAGCCGATTCGGATCAACACTTGATCGAACTATGGCTTTATGGTCGCAGCGAACACACTCAAAGAGCTTATCGGTCTGACAGCAAGCGACTATTGGACTCAGTTTCCAAGCCATTGCGTCAAATCACTCTTGGTGATCTACAGCAATTCGCAAATGACCTGAGCGTTGAAGGGCTGGAACCTTCCTCAGTCTATCGAACGCTTTCGGCGGTGAAGTCCTTGTTTGCATTTGGCCATCGACTTGGCTACTTGCAATTTGATGTGGCTGCGCCTTTGAGACTGCCAGCGTTGCGTCAAAAGTTAGCCGAGAGAATCCTTGAGGAAACCGATGTTCTAAAGATGATCGCTCTGGAGAACACGCCAAGGAATAAGGCGATTCTTTTGACCTTTTACGCTAGTGGTTTTAGGGTTGCTGAACTTTGCCGTCTGGAGTGGAGTGATCTGCAAAGCCGGGATAAGGCGGGGCAAATCACGGTCTTTGGTAAAGGGGCGAAGACAAGAACTGTTCTTATTCCAGAGAAGGTTTGGAACACTCTCCAATCGCTTAGGGGCGATGCAAATGAAAATGCCCCTGTATTTCGCAGTCGTAAAAAGGGAGGTCATCTGGACGAGTCGCAGGTATGGAGAATCGTAAGCAAAGCAGCAAAGAGGGCGGGACTGGAAAAGGCTGTTAGTTGCCATTGGTTGCGTCATGCTCATGCTAGTCACAGTTTGGATCGTGGTGCGCCAATTCATTTGGTTCAAGCGACTCTGGGGCATAGTTCGATAGCGACCACGGGTAAGTACCTACATGCACGTCCAAGTGATTCCAGCGCCAATTACCTTCCAATTGGATAAATTGAATTCCCACCGCAAACATGAACGAGACAAGAATGCTTGAACCACGAATAATCTCAATTGGCGACATACATGGCTGTTCTATCGCATTGGCTGCTTTGATCGAGGCCATTGATCTTCAGCCACAAGATACGCTTGTCACGCTGGGCGATTATGTTGATCGAGGCATCGATTCAAAGGGCGTGCTGGAGCAGTTGATTGCCCTTAAATCCAAATGCAACTTGGTGCCGATCCTGGGCAATCACGACGAAATGATGCTTCACTCTAGGGACGGGCGATCAGATTTTCAATTTTGGCTTGATTGCGGCGGCGATTCATGTCTTGATAGCTATGGTTCGACCAGCAAACTGAATTTGATTCCTCCGAGCCATTTCCGATTCTTGGAGTCGTGCCTTTCTTACTACGAAACAGAAAAACACGCTTTTGTTCATGCGAACTACAAACCAGAGATTCCATTAGATCAACTTGACGATCATACGCTTCGTTGGTTGTCGCTTCGTGACTATGTTCCATCAAATAGGCATTGTTCTGGCAAGACGTTCGTTGTTGGGCATACACCACAACCTGAAGTCCTGGACCTGGGCCATTTGATCTGCATTGATTCTGGTTGTTGCAGTGGTGGATGGCTGACAGCAATGGACATAAACACAAAACAAGTCTGGCAAGTCAACGAGAAAGGTCAACTAAGGGCAGCATGATTGCACACTCGCACTTACTTACACGACTGGAGACAAACTTGATCGTAACTTTGATGGGATCAGATGACCTTGGCGGCTGGGTTCTCACAGATGACGATGGCAATTCGTATCCATTCGTCACTAGCCACGAGGACCATCTCAATGCAACGATGCTCGGCTGGGATCGACCTAATGGAATTGACGACGAAGATGCCATCATGAACGCATTGGATTGGCTTATGGAGCATACCGGCGAAGACTTTGATGCGCCACAGATGGTCATCGAATATTTCGGAGAACTTTACGCCGGTCAAGAGTAGGCTAGGTTCAGTGTACCCTAGCGGGCATCAGGACCGATCACGTCTCAATGTCTCAGGGTTAACGAAAAATGACTGCCTATCTCCGAATTGAAAATATTGGCGTTGCACCTGCTGATGCTTTTACCGTCCTTGGGGTCAGTATGGCCGACCAAAGCAGCAATGCAGGCATGATTGGCCAGTTCGGATCGGGCAGTAAGCACAGTATCGCTCTCTTATTGCGCAATGACCTCCAGCCCGTCGTTTTTGCGGGCAATCTCAAGTTGGAGTTCTCAACTCGTCCGCAGGTCGTATCTGATTCGCAAGCGACTAAGCGTTTTGAACGAGTGGTCGTCAAGTTTGGAGGCACCGATGTAAATGGTGTCAGCCGATCTGCCACTGAAGACCTTGGATTCGTTCTTGATTTTGGTCGCCTTGATTGGGACGAAGTTGCGATGGGCCTTCGGGAATTCGTAAGCAATGCAATTGACCGAAGTATTCGTGAGAAAGGCGATTGGTCAGGCGTCACCGTTGACGTTGTTTCAGAATCGCAAGTTCGTGCCAAGAGTGGTTACACTCGTGTTTTCGTTCCGCTGACTCCAGAGGTTCTTGAGTTCTATAACAACCTCGGAAAATGGTTCCTTCATTTCAGCGAACCAGAGTCTCTTGGCAGGGCAATTTTGCCAAAGGCCAATCGCAACCTTGGTGAGCGTCGGTCGGCTGTGATCTATCGCCGTGGTGTTCGGGTTCGGGAATTTGAAAGCAGCGATACCGAAAGCCTGTTCGACTACAACTTGGAGAATCTGACTATTGACGAGAGCCGCAAGGCAAGCGATTGGGACGTTAAACACCACAGCGGTAAGGCATTATCGAATGCAGACCCAAAGACTCTTGCGATATTGTTTGAGAAGTTGCTTTCCAGCGAGAAAAGCTATTGGGAATTCGAGTTCGACATTTACAGTCTTCAGCCTGCATATTTCGATTCGACCGAGGCAATCGAAAATCGCAAGAAGGCATGGCAAGCCGCTTTTGAATCTATCGCTGGTGAACAATCGGTTCTAGCAACCAAAGCCACTGCCAATCAATTGGAGCGCAAGGGTTATAAGCCAGTTGTTGCTCCAGAAAATCTGATCTCTGCTGCTGGCCTGTACGGTGTCAAAACCGCTTCATCTGTCCTAAGTGCAGATGAACTTTCGGGTCGTGAGATCACGAAGGCAACAGTCGATGCTCAAGCAAGCGTAGACTACATCTGGGACTTGATCGAAGAGGTCGGGCTAACTAACGGCAAAGACAAGCCAGAGGTCCGCAGCTTCTCTTCGATCCTGGATGCCGGAACCATGTTAAACGGTTACTACAGAGACGGTATCGTTTACATCAATCGTGATTTAGCAGGTGGTGATGCGTCTCTGCTTGCTGGTTCAAAGGCACTGTCGGATCGACTGCTGAAGGTCGCTTTGGAAGAAATTGCACACTATGCGACAAACGGAGCTACTGACAATTCGAGGGATTTTCAGGATTACGCTTTTGAAGTTGCAGTTCGATTGGCTCGTCGTGGTGAATTCCATTCGAGCAACCATGGTCAACGGGAGTCAGCGATAATCGTCTGAGTTCCAGTGTACCCTAGCAACTGTAGTAGTGACTCCACCCCAAAGGATACCAAATGATCTCTGTAAACTCGCCTCGATTCAAACTTGGTCAAGTAGTTGCAACTCCGTCAGCCTTGGCAACACTGGGGCGATTAGGCAAAAGTGTTTGGCATTACGTCTCAAGGCATGTTAACGGCGATTACGGTGATTTGTCAGAAGACGATAAGCAAGCCAATGAAGATGCACTGGTCGATGGAAGTCGCATCCTGAGTTCCTACATCCTTGAAGGCGAAGGCGACGACGCCACAAAACTTTGGATCATCACTGAAGCCGAAGACGAAGCTGGCAACCGAATCGTTACAACAGCGCTCTTGGCTCAGGATTATTGATGGCCCACTTCCCTGGTGACTCTCGCATTGCAGAAGGGAGGCAAAGCCAAATAATGACAATTGAAGGACTAATCAGAAACCTGGGAGAGTCAGACCGAGTTATCCGCTGCAATGCACTCTGGTCGCTCAAGGAATTTGGGACCATAGCCAAGCCAGCTTTAACAGCAATCAAGCCTTTTCTTTACGACAGTTCAGAGCCTTACCTCCAGATAGTTGCTGCTGGTGCAGTTTCCACAATTGATCGCAGTGACCCCGAAGCGGTTCCCGTATTGATTGCCGCATTGAACGATCCTAAGCCAATTCATAGGGCCACTGCCTGCGAATTCCTCGGAGAGCGAAGGCATAAATCCGGGGTGCTTTGCACAATGAAGTTGTTCAATGACGAGAGCTTTACCGTAAGGTTTGAAGCAGCGAACGCATATGGACTAACATTTGGCAATTGGCTCCATGCCATTGGTATTTGCTTGGACATGCTCAAGTATGATGACGAGACGAATCGGTTCATCGGCGCTGAGAACTTATTGAGCATCAAGCAGCACATTCAA
>Ga0114977_10001169_pt1 | contig 17180 bp, 12 predicted proteins | sample S_130805_MF_Meta_FD_87026 | JGI IMG/M metagenome (GOLD analysis project Ga0114977, IMG submission 87026) | Freshwater microbial communities from Lake Simoncouche, Canada to study carbon cycling - S_130805_MF_MetaG | ecosystem: Environmental > Aquatic > Freshwater > Lake | place: Lake...
CGCGGCGCAGCTCGGCGGCCATCGCCATGTAGTCAGCCATCCTGTCGCGGTCCATGACGGTGACCACGACCGGCCCCGCCGTTTCGCCCCCGGCGCGGCCCTTGGCGCGCAGCGCGGCCAGCAGCCGGTCAACACCGATGGAGACGCCCGTGGCCGGCACCGACTGGCCGGTAAAGCGCTTTACCAGATCATCATAGCGCCCGCCGCCCGCGACAGAACCGAACTGGCGCTTGCGGCCCTTTTCGTCCAGGATTTCAAAGGTCAGCTCTGCCTCGAACACCGGCCCGGTGTAATAACCAAGCCCACGCACGACCGAGGGGTCGATCACGATGCGGTCGGGGCCATAGCCTTGGGCGGCGAGGAGCGCGGCGATGGTTTCCAGCTCGTCCACGCCTTCGATCCCAAGGGTCGATGCCCCGACCAGCGCGCGCAGGCGCGCGACCGTTTCCGCCCCGGTGTCGCGCTTGGCGGCCATGAACCCCATGACGATCTCGGCCTGGTCCGCGCCAAGGCCAGCGCCCTTGGTGACATCGCCGGACTCGTCCTTGCGCCCCTCGCCCAGCAGGGCGCGCACGCCTTCCACCCCCAGCCGGTCCAGCTTATCAATCGCACGCAGCACAATCCCGCATTCTGCCGCAAACCGTCCGGGGTCAGCGGGGTCCAGCACGCCGGCCACTTCCATCACACCGTTCAGAACCTTGCGGTTGTTCACCCGCACGATGTAGTCGCCGCGCGGAATGCCCACCTCTTCCAGCGCATCGGCCAGCATGGCGCAGATCTCGGCATCCGCCGCCACCGAGGCACTGCCAACGGTGTCGGCATCGCATTGGTAGAACTGGCGGAAGCGGCCCGGCCCCGGCTTTTCGTTGCGCCAGACCGGCCCCATGGCATATCGACGATATGGCATCGGCACACCGGTTTCGTATCCCTTTGGCATCGTCGGCCACTGCGACGTTGCCGAACCCTCCCTATACTGCGCCGCCACCCGTGCCAGCGGGGCGGTCAGATCATAGCGCAGCGCCAGCCAGTCGCCATCCTCGTCCTGCCAGCCGAAAACGCCTTCGTTGGGGCGGTCGACATCGGGCAGGAACTTGCCCAGCGCCTCGACCGTTTCCACGGCCGATGTTTCCAGCGGGTCAAAGCCGTGGCGGTGATAGACGGAGGCTATGGCATCGAGCATCGCCTTGCGCTCTGCCACATCCGCGCCGAAATAGTCGCGGAACCCTTTTGGCGTTTCCGCCTTTGGCCGCCGTGGTGCTTTTTCGCCCGCCATGCTGCGTCCCCTGCCGTGGTGGGGATGCCTTAGCCGAAGGCAGGCGTCGGGGCAAGCAAGCCCCGGTCAGACATTGCCGCAGTCAAGCCGGTGTGGCACAGCGATACAGGCGAATGGTCCGGCCGGCTTTGCCCGGAGGGTGGATCAAGACAAAGGGCCGAAGAATGACCGAGACGACATCACTGGAGGAGCGCATCGCACATCTCAGCCGCGCGGTCGATGATCTGTCGGATGTCGTGGCACGACAGACGGCGGACATTGACCGGCTGACCCGCCGCGTCACGATGTTGCTGGAGCGCGAGTCGGAACGGGAGGCCGATGGCGGAAGCCTTGCCTTGGGCGACGTGCGTCCGCCGCATTGGTAACAGCAGACCCTGACAACCCGCGATGGCCTTGCACCCGAAATCAAGGGTCATGGTTGACGTTAGGTCAAGGGATCGCGCAGCAGTTGATTCAGCGAAAGCAGCGGGGCAAGACTGGCAGAGTCAGCGTCCGCTACGGTCAGTGAAATTTCATGCAGCCTTTCCATGACTTCCTTTGCAAGGGCCGTCTCCTCGGGGGTGATCGGGCGCTGCGCATGGGCAAAGAAACCGACCGAGCGCGACACTTCATTGCCCGTGGAAACGATAATGCCATGGACAAGCCCGAAGGTGGCGGCCCGTTCCATCACACAGGCCGTGTCCTGCGCCCTCAACTCGGCCCAATCACAGATGCCAAAATTCTCCATGCCCCATTTGAGAATGGGATCAGCGAACAAGAGTCCGTTCCGGGCATAGTAATCGAGCCACGCCTGGGGGTAGGTCTGGTACATCAGGGTCGGCTTGTTGAAACGGATGATCAGCCCCAGGGCAAAACGCCAGTCGCTCTGTGCTGTCAGACAATCAAGCTGCGCTCGGATCTGGTCGCTAACATTCATTCAGGAAACACCATGTTTGGCCATGTGGGGCAAGAGGCATCCACCGCTCAATGTCGGAACCAGAACATAGGACAAAGCGTTACTTCGGAAAGGGCATGTTGTCCATCATGAGGCTGTCCGAATGCAAAGCACTTTTTGAAGACATCGCACCTGCTGGCTTCTACGTGGCCCTGCGGCTTGGCTTCTTGTCACCGGAAGAGGAGATCAATACCTTCCGACACGACTGGATTGATTCTTACACGGCACGCGGCCTTGCGTTGCATGACCCCTTGATGCGCTGGATCTATTCAAACAGCGGTGCCGCACGTTGGAGCGCGCTGAGCATCGACGACCCGTTGGGGGTAATGGCTGCCTATTCAGGATATGGAATGCGGTATGGAGCAGTGGTCTGCGTCTCGTCAGACGAGGCGCGGCCCCGCCGGACCTTCGGGTATTTTTCACGGGCGGACCGCGAATTGAGCCAATCCGAACTGGATGAACTGGAAGCCCGGCTGCGCAGTCTCCATTTCTATACCACACAACAAGAAGAACGTCTGACCAAGGCGCAATCAGAAGCGCTTCGTCTGCTGTCCCAGGGAATGCGTCTGAGGGAAATTGCGCATGCGTTGGATATCTCGGAAAGTGCGGTGAAGGCCAGATTGAAAAGCGCGATGGCACGGATGCAAGCGCGAACCCCGGCGCAGGCCGCAACCATCGCTTCCAGACGCGGGCTGCTTCGATAGCCTGCACATCTGAGGGATGACTTCGATGGAAATATTCGACCTGTCAACCGTCCCTCACAGCCAAGATACCGTTGAGCAGTTCATGGACCAGATGTGCCGCAGGCTGGGGGTTGAATATGCGTCCTATGGAACGGTCGACCCTGTCACCCGTGTGGCGCGGGGGTACGCAACCTACAAGCAGGACTGGAAAGAGCACTACTTTTCAAACCGGCTTCAGCTGATTGATCCGACGATCCACCGGTCTGCCCTGAGCATCGCACCGGTGGACTGGAGCCGTCTGGCCCGGGATTCAAACTTTTCCAAAGTGTTCCGGTCTGCCCATGATTTCGGCATTTCGCCACAGGGAATGACCGTGCCGACCCGGGGCGCTTTTGGCGACCGGGGGCTGCTGAATGTTACAGCTGCTATGTCTCAGGCGGAATGGCACAGACTGAGTCGGGAGATCGTGGGCGAATTGCAGATCGCGGCCGTCCATCTGCACGATGCCGTGATCCAGGCCGATCTGATGAAGCCGCTGTCGAGGCCCATACTGTCCTCACGCGAGTGCGAAGTGCTTCAATGGGTGGCGGCCGGAAAATCACAACAGGACGTTGGTGATATACTGTGCATTTCGTCCAGGACCGTGGAAGTTCACTTGCGCTCGGCCCGGGAAAAACTTGGGGCACTGACAACGGTTCAGGCTGTGGGCCGGGCGATTGGCCTTGGGCTGATTTACCCCCGCTAATGTCCGGTCTAGCCCCGCCAAGGTCCGTGGTCTTCTAACGATATACGGGTTTTCCCTTATGGAACTCGCCCCTTGGTTGCTCCACCCTAGAAATCGGGCGCAGCAAAGGAGGCCATTGTGATCTACGTCATCGATTCCCTGAACAAGCAGGACTACCGGCCAATGCTTGAAGAAATGTACCGTCTGCGCAAACGCGTGTTCCATGATCGCCTTGGCTGGGACGTCGAAATCACAGACGGGATGGAGATCGACATCTTCGACAGTCTTGATCCCTCGTACATCGTTTCTGTCGATTCAGAGGGGCATGTTGTCGGCTGTGTCCGCCAACTGCAGACCACCGGTCCGCACATGCTTTCGGACGTGTTTTCGTCCATTCTGGATGGCGAGCCGCCCTTGCGTTCTTCCCGGGTGTGGGAAGCGACACGGTTCTGCGTCGATACGCAGAGGTTGTCCGGTGGCCGGGGCCGCAACACGATCTCGTATGTCACCAGCGAGATCATGATAGCCGCCATCGAACTTGCGATTTCGGCCGGGGTAACTGACGCAATCGCCGTCGTCGATCCGGTAATGAACCGCGTGCTGCACCGGTCCGGCAATGGCCCCTATGATTATCTGGGCACGCCCAAGCAGATGGGCAAGGTCGTGGCCATGGCGGGGCTGATAGACTGTACGCAAGAGCGGGCGGCACGCATCCGCGCCTTTTCTGGCATCGAGGGCAACATCTTTGCGCAGCAGGACATGACCATAGCCGCAGAATGACTGCAGAAAGGTGCTACAGTTCCTCCACCAGAACGACCCCCGGCATGGCGCGCAGGGCACCCTTGACCTGGGGTGAGACCGGCCAGACACGGGGCAGCAGAACGTCGATCTCGCGGCCGGTCTCTGTGTCCGGTACGCAGATGGTGATGCTGCCCCGGGCGCGGCCTGCGTCGGCGGCGACCCGGGCCAGAAGCGACGCGACAGAGGCGGCCGCCTCGGCACGGTCCAGATGAACGCGCAGCGCGGCCCCGCCGGCTTCGGCAGCGACGGCATCAATCGGCTGAACCGCGCGGGCCAGCAGCTTCAGCGTCTCTCCCTCCAGCGTCGCCTCGACCGTGACGACAATGTTTGATCCCGTCTCCAGCAGGTCGCGCGCTGTTTCGAGCACATCCGAAAAGACCGTCACTTCGTAAAGCCCGGTCGGATCCGACATCTGCACGAAGGCAAAGCGGTTGCCGCGCGCCGATTTGCGGTCCTGCCGCGAGGCGACCGCCCCCGCCAGCCTGGCCACCATCGGCCCCCGTTCCGCCGCCGCCGCCAGCTCTGCCAGGGTCATCACCTTCTGGCGGCGCAGCGGGCCCATGTAATCATCCAGCGGATGGCCCGACAGGTAGAACCCGATGGCCTGATGTTCCTGGGCCAAGCGTTCTGCAGACAACCAGTCATCCCGGCTTGCCAGGCGCGGTTCCGGCAAATCTGCCCCCGCCTCGCCGAACAGCGAGACCTGCGCCGAGGCACGCGCCTCGTGCAGGGCCGTGGACCAGGCCACCAGCGGATCCAGCGCGTCAAACACCCGGGCGCGGTTGCGGTCCAGCACATCAAAGGCACCGGCGCGGGCCAGCATCTCCAGCGGGCGCTTGCCGATGCGTTTCATGTCCACCCGGCGGGCAAAGTCGAACAGGCTGACGAAGGGCTGCGGGCCGCGCGCCTCGACGATCATCTTCATCGCCTCGACACCCACGTTCTTGAGCGCGCCCAGCGCATAGATGATCTGCCCGTCGCGCACGCCAAAGGTCGCCAGCGAGGCATTGACGCAGGGGGCCACGATGCCGATGCCAAGGCCCCGGCGCACCTCTTCGGCATAGGAGGCCAGCTTGTCGGTCAGGTGGATGTCGCAGTTCATCACGGCGGCCATGAATTCCACCGGGTGGTTCGCCTTCAGCCAGGCCGTCTGATAGCTGACCACCGCATAGGCGGCCGCATGGGATTTGTTGAAGCCGTAGTTCGCGAATTTCTCCAGCAGGTCAAAGACCTCGCCCGCCTTCGCCGCCGGAACGCCGTGGGTCTTCGCCGCGCCCGCAATGAACTTCGGGCGTTCCTTTGCCATTTCCTCGGCAATCTTCTTGCCCATCGCGCGCCGCAGCAGGTCCGCCCCGCCCAGGCTGTATCCCGCCATGACCTGGGCAATCTCCATCACCTGTTCCTGATAGACGATGATCCCTTGGGTTTCTTTCAGGATATGGTCGATCGTGGGGTGGATGGACTCCAGCGCGCGCAGGCCGTTCTTGACCTCGCAATAGGCCGGGATGTTTTCCATCGGACCGGGGCGGTACAGCGCCACCAGCGCCACGATATCCTCGATGCAGGTCGGCTTCATGCGCCGCAGCGCATCCATCATGCCGCTGCTTTCCACCTGGAACACCGCCACGGTTCTGGCGGCGGCGTAAAGCCCGTAGGACCTGGCATCGTCCAGCGGGATCAGGCTGATGTCGATCACCATGCCCCGCTCTGCCAGCAGATCCAGCGCATTCTGGATCACCGTCAGCGTCTTCAGCCCCAGGAAGTCGAACTTCACCAGCCCGGCGGCTTCGACCCACTTCATGTTGAACTGGGTGGCCGGCATGTCCGACCGGGGGTCCTGGTACAAAGGCACCAGCTCGTCCAGCGGGCGGTCGCCGATCACCACACCGGCGGCATGGGTGGAGGCGTTGCGCAACAGCCCTTCGATCTGCTTGCCATAGTCCAGAAGCCGCGCCACCACCTCTTCGGCCTTCGCGGCCTCGCGCAGACGCGGCTCGTCGGCCAGGGCCTTTTCGATGCTGACAGGTTTGACCCCTTCCAGCGGAATCAGCTTCGACAGACGGTCAACCTGCCCGTAAGGCATCTGCAACACCCGGCCCACGTCGCGCACCGCCGCCTTTGACAGCAGCGCGCCGAAGGTGATGATCTGGCCCACCTTGTCGCGCCCATAGCGGTTCTGGACATAGGTGATCACCTCTTCCCGGCGGTCCATGCAGAAGTCGATGTCAAAGTCGGGCATCGACACGCGCTCGGGGTTCAGGAAGCGTTCGAACAGCAGGTTGTAGCGCAGGGGATCAAGGTCGGTGATGGTCAGGGCATAGGCCACAAGGCTGCCCGCGCCCGATCCCCGGCCCGGCCCCACGGGAATGCGCTGCGCTTTCGCCCATTTGATGAAATCGGCCACAATCAGGAAATAGCCCGGAAAGCCCATCTGCTCGATCACGCCCAGTTCGAAGTTCAGGCGCTTTTCGTACTCTTCCACAGAGACGGCATGCGGGATGACCGTCAGCCGGTCCCGCAGGCCGTCACGCGCCTGGCGGCGCAGTTCCTCGATCTCGTCATCGGCGAATTTCGGCAGGATCGGCTTGTGCTTTTTCACCGCAAAGGCGCAGCGCCTGGCGATTTCGACGGTGTTTTCCAGCGCCTCGGGCAGGTCGGCAAACAGCGCGCACATTTCGGCTTCGGTCTTGAAGCAATGCTGCGGCGTCAGGCGCCGGCGCGGGGCCTGCTGGTCAACATAAGCGCCTTCGGCAATGCAGATCAGCGCGTCATGCGCCTCAAACATCTCAGACTTGGGGAAATAGACATCGTTGGTCGCCACCAGAGGCAGATCCATCTCATAGGCCAGGCCGACAAAGCCCTGCTCGGTCAGGCGTTCCGCCGGGGTTGCCTGCCCGCCGTCACCTGGATGGCGCTGCAATTCCACATAAAGGCGCTGTGGATAGACCGCTGCGAGCCGTTCCAGCATCGCCCGCGCCTTCGGCGCTTGCCCGGCCTGCAAGAACCGCCCCACCGGCCCGTCCGGGCCACCGGTCAGGCAGATCAGTCCGGCGGAATACTGCGCCAGATCGTCCAGCGTCACCTGTGGCGGCTGGCCGCCCTTGTCGAGATAAAGGCAGGAGTTCATCTTCATCAGATTCATATAGCCGGACTCGTCCTGCGCCAGCAGGACGATGGGGGCAAGGGGCCGCGCCTTTTCACCCGGTCCGGCCGGATCATGCGCCACCGAGATCTGGCACCCCACGATCGGCTGCACGCCCGCCCCCTGGGCGGTGACCGAAAACTCCAGCGCTGCGAACATGTTGTTGGTGTCGGTGATGGCCGCCGCCGGCATGTTCTGCGCCAGGCAGAGCCCGACCAGCTTCCTGACCGGAACCGCCCCTTCCAAAAGGGAATGCTCGGTGTGGACGCGCAGGTGAATGAATCGGGGGGCGTTGGACATGCAGCCAGCCTATCGTCAGTGCAGCCGGGGCGAAAGGGCGCCCGGCTTTTCGGCAAAAGGCGAAACTGTTCTGCCCGAAGCCGGAAAGGTTCTGCTTGCCTTGTGCCGGGGCGCGGGGCTTGATGAAATGGGACAACAGGGGCGCGGGCCCGCTTTACGTCGCATCGGGCGGCCCGCATCAGACCCGGACGGGGGAGAAGGCGGCAGGTTTTCAGATGTCCGAGATTGCGTTTCTGCTGAACGGAACGCCCATGCGCCTTGCGGGAGAACCGCCGACCCGCACCCTGCTGGACTGGCTGCGCGACACGCAGCATCTGACCGGCACCAAGGAAGGCTGCAACGAGGGCGATTGCGGGGCCTGCACCGTCATGGTGACAGATGCCAGCGGCACCTGCGCGCTGAACGCCTGTATCCTGTTCCTGCCGCAGCTGCACTGCAAGGCGGTGCGCACGGTGGAAGGGATCGCGGCCCCCGATGGCCGCCTGCACCCCGTCCAGCAGGCGATGATCGGCCACCACGGATCGCAATGCGGCTTTTGCACGCCGGGCTTTGTGGTTTCCATGGCCGTGGCGCATTTGCAGGGCAGGCAGGATCACGATGACGTGCTTGCGGGCAACCTTTGCCGCTGCACCGGCTATGCCCCGATCATCCGCGCTGCCGAAGCCGCCGCAAATGCCCCCAAGCCCGACTGGATGCCCGAAACCGCCCCCGGCTTCTCATTCGCCCAAATATCCTCGGGGGGGAGTCCGCAGGACGGGGGGGCAGACAGCCCCCCTGCGCCCTATCTGCCCGGGACCACCGCTGATCTTGCACGCTGGTATGCTGCCCATCCCGACGCCACGCTGATCGCCGGGGCGACCGACGTGGGCCTTTGGGTGACGAAAGACCTGCGCGACCTTGGGCCGGTGGCCTTTCTGTCCGGCATCGAAGAGCTGCGGCGGATCGACCGGCAGGGCGATGACCTGCGGATCGGTGCCGGGGTGACGATCAGCGACCTGATGGACGCCATGACACCGCTGCACCCGGATTTTGCCGAAGTGCTGCGCCGCTATGCCTCGGTGCAGGTGCGCAATGCCGCGACCATCGGCGGCAACATCGCCAATGGCTCGCCCATCGGGGACGGGCCGCCGGCGCTGATCGCGCTGGGGGCCACGCTGCATCTGCGCCACGGCGACGCGCGGCGCGAGATGCCGCTGGAAGACTTCTTCCTGGAGTACCGCAAGCAGGACCGCAGGCCGGGCGAGCTGGTCGAGGCGGTGACGATCCCCGCACGGGCCCCGGCCCTGCGCTGCTACAAGCTGTCCAAGCGCTTCGATCAGGACATTTCGGCGGTCTGCGGCTGCTTCAACGTCACCGTGACCGATGGGGTGGTCAGTTCGGCGCGCATCGCCTTTGGCGGCATGGCCGGCATTCCGAAACGCGCGGCGGCGGTCGAGGCCGCGCTGATCGGCAAGGCCCTGACCCTGGACACCGCCCGGGCGCTGAAACCTTTGTTCGCCCGGGATTTCACCCCGCTGAGCGACATGCGTGCCTCGGCCGCCTACCGGCTGGAGGCGGCGGCGAACATGCTTGTGCGCTATGCCGCAGACCTGCCGGGCCAGCCGGTACGCGTGCTGGAGGTGCGGGCATGACCCTGGGCCTGTCGCTTCCCCATGATGCTGCGGCGCTGCATGTCACCGGGCAGGCGCGCTACATCGACGACATCCCGGCCCCGGCAGGCACGTTGCATCTGGCCTTCGGTCTGTCCGGCATCGCGCATGGCACGATCACCGGCATGGACCTGTCCGCAGTGCGCGTGGCCCCCGGCGTTGTCGCCGTGCTGTCCGCCGCCGATCTGCCCGACATGCCCGACTGTTCGCCCTCTGCCCATGACGAGCCGTTGCTGGCCACCGGCACCGTGCATTACCTGGGGCAGCCGGTCTTCCTGGTGATCGCCGACAGCCACCATGCCGCGCGCCGGGCGGCGCGGCTTGGCAGGATCAGCTGCGCCGAACGCCCCGCCCTGCTGACGGTGGATCAGGCGCTGGCCGCGAACAGCCGGTTCGAGTCCGGTCCGGTGATCTGGGCCAGGGGCGAAGCCGCCGCCGCCATCGCCGCCGCCCCCCACAGGATCGGCGGGCAGATCGAGGTGGGCGGCCAGGAGCATTTCTATCTGGAAGGCCAGGTCGCCCTGGCCCTGCCGCAGGAGGGGGGCGACATGGTCGTCCACTCTTCCACCCAGCACTCGACCGAAGTGCAGCACAAGGTCGCCCATGCCCTGCATCTGCCGATGAGCGCGGTGCGCGTCGAGGTGCGCCGCATGGGCGGCGGCTTTGGCGGCAAGGAAAGCCAGGGCAATGCGCTGGCCGTGGCCTGTGCGTTGGCGGCCCGCGCCACGGGGCGGCCCTGCAAGATGCGCTATGACCGCGACGATGACATGATCATTACCGGCAAGCGCCATGACCTGCGCATCCTGTACCGGGCCGGTTTTGACGGGGAGGGCCGGCTGGCGGGGGTGGAGTTCACGCATTTGCTGCGCTGCGGCTGGAGCCAGGATCTGTCGCTGCCCGTCGCCGACCGCGCCATGCTGCATGCCGACAACGCCTATTTCCTGCCCGCCGTGCGGATCGAAAGCCACCGCCTGCGCACGCATACCCAATCCGCCACGGCCTTCCGGGGCTTTGGCGGGCCGCAGGGCATGGTGGGCATCGAACGGGTAATGGACCATATCGCCCATGCGCTGAAGCGCGATCCGCTGGCGGTGCGGCGGGCGAATTTCTACCGTGCGATGGCAGAGAGCGCGGGGGGCTGTCTGCCCCCCAGCCCGGCCACGGGCCGGGCGTTCTTCGCGGAAACCCTCCACCGGAGGGTTTCTGATCGCTCATCACCCCCCGAGGATATTCTTGAACAGAAAATGGATACGGGGCCGGGGCCGGCCAATCCGGCGGGTGCGCAGACCACGCATTACCATATGCCGGTGGAGGATTTCATCGGGCATGAGCTTGTTGCGGCGCTGGAGGCGTCTTCAGATTACGCCGCGCGGCGCGCCGGGGTGGCAGCCTGGAATGCGGCCAATCCGGTGCTGAAACGCGGCATTGCCCTGACGCCGGTGAAGTTCGGCATTTCCTTTACGCTGACCTGGCTCAATCAGGGCGGTGCTTTGGTGCATGTGTATCAGGACGGGTCGGTGCATCTGAACCACGGCGGCACCGAGATGGGGCAGGGCCTGTTCCAGAAGGTGGCGCAGGTGGCCGCTGCTGTGTTCGGGCTGGAGACGGGGGCGGTGAAGATCACCGCGACCGATACGGCCAAGGTGCCCAATACCTCGGCCACGGCGGCCTCTTCGGGATCGGACCTGAACGGCATGGCGGTGCGCGCCGCCTGTGAGACGATCCGGGGCCGGATGGCGGCGCATCTGGCAGAGCGGCATCAGGCGCAGCCCGCCGATGTGGTGTTTCACGGGGGCCGGGTGCGGGTGGCGGGGGCTGACTACAGCTTTGCCGAGGCGGCCGCGATGGCCTATCAGGCGCGTATCCCGCTGTCCTCGACAGGCTACTACCGCACACCGAAGATTGTCTGGGACCGGGCGAAGGGCATGGGCCGGCCATTTTTCTACTTCGCCTATGGCGCGGCAGTGACCGAAGTGGTGATCGATACGCTGACCGGCGAGAACCGCATCCTGCGGACCGACATTCTGCATGACACCGGGGCCAGCCTGAACCCGGCGCTGGACATCGGGCAGATCGAGGGCGGCTATGTGCAGGGTGCGGGCTGGCTGACCACGGAAGAGCTGGTCTGGGATGAAAGGGGCCGTCTGCGCACCCATGCGCCCAGCACCTACAAGATCCCGGCCTGTTCCGATCGCCCGCCGGTGTTCAACGTGGCGCTTTGGGGGCAAGACAACCGCGAGGATACGGTCGGGCGGTCCAAGGCCGTCGGCGAGCCGCCGTTCATGCTGGGCATTTCGGCCCTGATGGCGCTGTCGGATGCGGTGGCGGCCTGTGGAGATGGGTCGGTTTATCCGGCGCTGGATGCGCCCGCGACCGCCGAGCGTGTGCTGATGGCCGTGCGGAGGCAGCGCGGTGATTGACCTGGCCGCCCTGTCGGACGCCATCGCCGCGCAAGGCCGGGTTGCCCGGATTGTGGTTGCATCGGTCGACGGGTCGGCCCCGCGCGAGGCGGGGGCGGCGATGCTGATCTGGCGCGATGGAAGCACCGGCACCATTGGCGGCGGGGCGCTGGAATGGGACGCGATGGTGCGGGCGCGCGGGCTGCTGCTGTCGGGGGGCACGGCCACCCTGGACCGCGTGCCGCTGGGCCCTGCCCTTGGCCAGTGTTGCGGCGGCACGGTGACCCTTCTGACCGAAATCTTCGAGGCATCCACTTTGCCGCGCCCGGAGGCCGGTGTGTTTGCCCGCGCTGTCGATGGCCGCCCGATGCCTCTGGCCGTGAAGCGCCTGCTGGCCCGGGCGCGCGGGACAGGCAGCCAGCCCGCCCTGGCCCTTGGGCAGGGCTGGATGGTGGAACCGGTGCTGGCACCGCGCCAGCCGCTGTGGGTCTGGGGCGCGGGCCATGTGGGCCGGGCGCTGGTGGCGGTTCTGGCCCCCCTGCCCGACTATGCGATCACCTGGGTCGATGTGGCGCGCGACCGTTTTCCGGACGTCTTTCCGCCGCAGGTCACGGTCCTGCCTGCCGCCGATCCCGCCCGGCTGGTGCCGCATTGCCCGAAGGGGGCGGCGCATCTGGTGCTGACCTATTCGCATGCGCTGGATCTGGAGCTGTGCCACCGCCTGCTGACCCATGGCTTCGCCAGCATGGGCCTGATCGGGTCGCAGACCAAATGGGCGCGGTTTCGCAGCAGACTGCAGGCCTTGGGTCATTCGCATCCGCAAATTGCGCGCATCCGCTGCCCGATCGGCGACCCGGCCCTGGGCAAGCACCCGCAAAAGATTGCAATTGGCGTCGCGGCAGAGATGCTGCATCGACATACCACAGACGCGTCACGACAGGAGCACGCGGGATGACGGGGACAGCAGACGCCTTGCTGCAGGTGGAGGGGCTGACCAAGGCCTATCCCGGCGTGGTGGCCAACAGCGATGTGTCCTTTGCCGTGGCCCCGGGCGAGGTGCATGCCCTGCTGGGCGAGAATGGCGCGGGAAAATCCACGCTGGTCAAGATGATCTACGGGCTGGTCAAACCCGACAGCGGCAGGATGACCCTGCGCGGCGCGCCCTATGCGCCGCCCAAACCCAGCATCGCCCGCCAGCAGGGCGTTGCCATGGTCTTCCAGCATTTCAGCCTGTTCGAGGCGCTGAACGTGGCCGAAAACGTGGCGCTTGGCATGGAGCATCCGCCCCGGATGGACGAACTGGCATCGCGCATCCGCCAGGTATCGCTGGACTATGGCCTGCCGCTGGACCCCGACCGTCTGGTGGGCGACCTCAGCGCGGGCGAACGCCAGCGGGTGGAGATCATCCGCTGCCTGCTGCAGGACCCGAAGCTGCTGATCATGGATGAGCCGACCTCGGTGCTGACGCCGCAGGAGGTGGACATTCTGTTCCAGACGCTGCGGCAATTGTCGGCGGAGGGCACCGCGATCCTTTATATCTCGCACAAGCTGCCGGCAATCCGCGCGCTTTGCGATGCCGCGACAATCCTGCGGCGCGGCAAGGTGGTGGCCACCTGCACCCCGCGCGAAAAATCCGCGCGCGACCTGGCCGAGATGATGGTGGGCGAAACGCTGACCCCCCCGGCCCGCAGCGCCAAGGCCAAGGGAGCCGTGGCGCTGGAAGTCAGCGGGCTTTCGGTGCGCTCGCCCAACCCCTTTGGCACCGCGCTGAAGGACATCAGCTTTGCCGTGCAGAAGGGGGAGATTCTGGGCATTGCCGGGGTCGCCGGCAACGGGCAGGACGAGCTGCTGCTGGCGCTTTCGGGCGAGGTGCGCACGGGCCGGGACGTCATCCGGATCGATGGGCAGGGCTGCGGCGATGCCGGGCCGAACGAGCGGCGGCGGGCGGGGCTTGTCGCCGCCCCGGAAGAACGGCTGGGCCATGCGGCGGCCCCGGACATGAGCCTGACCGAGAATGCCCTGCTGTCGGGTGCCATCCGCAAGGGCCTGGTGTCGCGCGGCTTCATCGACTGGCCGGCGACGCGCGCCTTTGCCGAAGAGATCGTGAAACGCTATGACGTGCGCACCCCGGGCATCTGGGTGGCGGCACGCGCCCTGTCGGGCGGCAATCTGCAGAAATTCGTCGTGGGACGGGAACTGAGCCAGGCCCCGACAATCGTCGTGGTGAACCAGCCGACCTGGGGGGTGGATGCCTCGGCGGCGGCCGCGATCCGGCAGGCGCTGATCGACCGGGCGGCAGAGGGCGCGGCGGTGGTGGTGATCAGCCAGGACCTGGACGAGCTCCTGGAAATTGCCGACCGATTTGCGGCGCTGAACGGCGGTCGGCTGACCAGGCCCCGGCCAACGCAGGGCCTGACGGTGGACGAGATCGGCCTGATGATGGGCGGCGCGCATGGCATGGAGGTGGCCCATCATGTTCCGTCTTGAAAAGCGCCCCGCCCCGTCGCGCTTCTGGATGGCGGCAACGCCGGTTCTGGCGGTGATCCTGACGATGATCGCGGGCGGGCTGATGTTCGCGATCCTGGGCAAGGACCCGGTCGAGGCGATCCGCACGATTTTCTGGGACCCGCTGTTTGATCCGCAATTCGCCAGCTATTCGCGCCCGCAACTGCTGGTCAAGGCCGGGCCGCTGATCCTGATTGCCATCGGTCTGTCGCTGGGCTTTCGCGCCGGCATCTGGAATATCGGGGCCGAAGGTCAGTACATCATGGGGGCGATCTTTGGCGCGGCGGTTGGTCTTGCCTTCTACCCGTCGGAAAACCGGCTGATCTTTCCAGTGATGGTTCTGGCAGGGGCCTTTGGCGGCTGGGTCTGGGCGATGATCCCGGCGATCCTGCGCACGCGGTTCCGCACCAATGAAATCCTGGTGTCGCTGCTTTTGGTCTATGTCGCGCAATCCTTGCTGGCCTCGATGGCGCTGGGGGCGCTGCGCAGCCCCGAAGGCGGCGGGTTTCCCGGCTCTCGCAACCTGTCGCAATGGGCCACCTCGGCCAATCCGGAGCTGATCGCGGGGACGGGCATGCACTGGGGTGTCGTTGCCGCCTTCATCGCGGTGATCGCCAGCTATATCCTGCTGCAGCGCCACATCCTTGGCTTTCAGATCCGCCTTGCCGGCGAAGCGCCGCGCGCCGCGCGCTTTGCCGGCGTCAATCCGAACCGGCTGGTGGTGCTGTGCATGGGCATCTCGGGCGCGCTGGCGGGGCTGGCCGGGCTGTTCGAGGTAACGGGTCCGGCCGGCCAGATCAGCATCGACTTCAACTCGGGCTACGGCTTCACCGCCATCATCGTGGCCTTCCTGGGGCGGCTCAATCCCATTGGCATCCTGCTGGCCGGGCTGCTTATGGCGCTGACCTATATCGGGGGCGAGTTGGCACAGTTCATGCTTGGCCTGCCCTCGGCCGCGATCCAGGCGTTTCAGGGGATGCTGCTGTTCTTCCTTCTGGCGGTCGACATGCTCAGCAACTACCACATCCGTCTGAGCCGGGGGAGGGCCGCCTGATGGACCTGAGTGCGATCAACCCGGCGGTTCTGATTGCCTCGCTGATGGTGGCGGCGGTGCCGATCATGCTGGCAGCCATTGGCGAACTGGTCGTAGAGAAAGCCGGGGTTCTGAACCTGGGCGTCGAAGGCATGATGATCATGGGCGCGGTCTGCGGCCTTGCGATTGCGGTGGAAACCCAAAGCCCGGTCGTGGGCTTTATCGCGGCAGCGGCGGGCGGGGCGGCACTGTCGCTGATCTTTGCCTTCCTGACACAGGTGCTGCTGGCCAATCAGGTGGCAACGGGGCTGGCACTGACGCTGTTCGGTCTTGGCCTGTCTTCGTTGGTCGGACAGGCCTATGTGGGCATCAAGCCGCCGCCCACGCCAAGGCTGGAATTCGGTCCGCTGACCGACATCCCGGCGCTGGGCACCATCCTGTTCCACCATGACCCGATGGTTTACCTGTCGATCCTGATCATCGCCGCCGTCTGGGCGCTGCTGAAATTCACCCGGACCGGACTTATCCTGCGGGCGGTGGGTGAAAACCACGATGCCGCCCATGCCCTGGGATACAAGGTGCAGCGCATCCGTCTGCTGGCGGTTCTGTTCGGCGGGGCGATGGCCGGACTGGGCGGGGCGTATATAAGTCTGGTGCGGGTGCCGCAATGGACAGACGGGATCACGGCAGGTGCCGGGTGGATCGCGCTGGCCATCGTGGTCTTTGCCAGTTGGAAACCCTGGCGTATCCTGCTTGGCGCCTATCTTTTCGGCGGAATTACCGTCCTTCAGCTTAATCTCCAGGCGGCGGGGGCCCGCATTCCGGTAGAGTACTTGTCGATGTCCCCCTATCTGATAACGATCCTTGTGCTGGTCATCATGTCCGCCGACCGGGGCCGCGCCGCACTGAACGCGCCGGCGGCACTGGGAAAAAATTTCCATGCTTCACACTGAAGCATGCGTTCAAAGCCGGGGATACCGGCGCAACTGGGAGTTAAAGAATGATACGCAGAACCCTTCTTGCCGGCGCCGCCCTGGGCCTTGGCCTGACGCTTGCCGGTACGGCCATCGCACAGGACAAGACCAAGGCCTGTTTTGTCTATGTCGGCCCCATCGGTGACGGTGGCTGGACCTATCAGCATCATCAGGGCCTGCTGGCCGTCGAGGCGGAATTCGGCGACAAGGTGGAAACCGCCTATCAGGAAAACGTGCCGGAAGGCGCGGATGCCGAGCGTGTGCTGACGCAGATGGCGCTGTCGGGCTGCGACATCATCTTCACCACATCCTTTGGCTATATGGATGCGACCAATGCGGTTGCCGCCAAGTTCCCCGACGTGAAGTTCGAACATGCCACCGGCTTCAAGCGCGAGCATCCGAACGTCGCCACCTACAACGCGCGCTTCTATGAGGGCCGCGCCGTGATGGGCACCATCGCCGGTCGCATGACCAAATCGAACAAGATCGGCTACATCGGCTCCTTCCCGATCCCGGAAGTAATCCAGGGCATCAATTCCAGCTTCATCCACGCCAGGAAGGTGAACCCGGATGTCACCATCTCGGTGGTCTGGGCTTACACCTGGTTCGACCCGGCGAAAGAGGCAGATGCAGCCAAGGCGCTGATCGAACAGGGTGTCGACGTGATCCTGTCGCACACCGATTCGACCGCTCCGCTGGCGGAACTGGCGAAGACGCCCGGCACCATCGGCTTTGGCCAGGCTTCGGACATGGCAGCCTACAA
>Ga0114977_10001170_pt1 | contig 17172 bp, 13 predicted proteins | sample S_130805_MF_Meta_FD_87026 | JGI IMG/M metagenome (GOLD analysis project Ga0114977, IMG submission 87026) | Freshwater microbial communities from Lake Simoncouche, Canada to study carbon cycling - S_130805_MF_MetaG | ecosystem: Environmental > Aquatic > Freshwater > Lake | place: Lake...
ATGATATAAAATAATAATCTGCAAATGGTGTATATAAAAAAAATTATTCCAATTTTTTTTAACACATCAAATACTAATGGTTTGATTGAAATCATTATTTAGAACGTTCTATTAATTCCAACAACCCAACGTACTTGCAAATAATCTTTTTCAGCATAAGGTAAACGATTTAAAAAAACTGGCATATCAAATCTTAAAACCAAAGGTTTTAAACCTGTTAAAGGCCCCCATTTTTGGATACTTAAAGTAGCTCCAACACCAGCATCTGCCATTAAATTACTCATTACAATTGCTTTGCCTGGCTGGTTTATATTTATAGAACCAGCATCAGCAAATAAATATGGGTTTATTTTAATTGTATTATTTAATTTTTTGGGATTTAAGAATTTAAATAATTTTCCAAATTCTAATTCTACACTTGCTGATGCTCCTGTAGTGCCTTTGTAATTATAAATAATGCTTCCTGTTACATCCGTTTGTGCTAATAGATAGCCAGAATATCCTCTTAAGTTTAAACCGCCTCCAGCATTAAAATGATTAGTTGTACTTCCATATTTTCCCCAATCTGGAGGAATGATACCCATTGAACGTGTATATTTATTTTCCATCAACTCCTCTGGATTTGCACCAGATGCAAATAACATGGATTCACTAGCTAGTTTATTTCCAAATCCTAATTGAGCAAATACTCTTGTGTTTATAGATATTTTACCTAAGTCATTTTTATTGATAGCTGTGTATTGTATAGATGAAAAATCATAATCATTTGTAAATGCATTTGCTCTGGCGTTTAAATTCATAGATCCAACACCATGGTTATAAACATAATTATGATCGATACCGACATTGATATAACTGTTTAATTTTTGAATTTGCCATTCGTTTTGATTTATAAGATATACCAAATCTCTTTGTAAATCTCTAACCATTGCTTTTACCTGAATGTAAATTTTATTTTTCTCATTGTTACTTTTCTTTTCAAATCCTAATAATCCACTTTCTAATCCATCTAATGATTTTAATGTAGCATATACATTTGATTTTTTTATAAAACGTGCCGTCGATGTTTTGTAATTAAATAAAAATGAAACTATATTATAATTACTTTTTACTTGTGTGCTATCAAGATATGCTTGTCCTGCACCTGTACTAAACCAAACAGTGGCATCAAATACATTTTTTGTATTCATATACCCACCATTTAAATGCGCTCCAACTTTTACACCATCATATCCATTATACCAAATACTTGGTCGCGCTCTTAATTCATAATGCTTCCAATCCAATGGATTATAAACTTTAGAATCAAACATCACATTAACTTTATTATGTTTTACATTATTTGTCATATCAACATCTGCAAGTCTATGAGAAGGGTCTATAATTACATTTTTTATTTTATCAGTTAGTTGAATTTTTGCAATATAAGTTGGTTTTACTTTTCCCCAACCAATCCAGCGAGGTAATATATTTGATTTTGATGGTTTTTCAAACCACGTATTTGGAATGTAATAATGGTAAGCTGAATCATTTCTGTCTAATACAGTAAAGTCGATTGGCATTTGCATATCACCTTTACGTTTAAACTTAATAAGGTATTCATTTTTTTGTTTACCTTTTTTAATACATCCAATTTTGTAATCAATTTTTTTTGTGGTTTCTAACCATTGATCAAAAAACCAATTTAAATCAACATTACTATATTGAATTACTGAATTACGAAAATCTTCTGGATAAGGATGACAAAATTTCCATTGTTCAAAATAATTTTGCATGCATTTATCAAATAAATAACGACCTAAAACATATTCTAAATTTTTAAGCATAGTTGCTGTTTTTGTATATACAGCTCCATAACCGCCTCCATGTCTTATAGCGCCATTGTAATCGTCGCTATGTGTGTTTAGTGTAACTTCCTCGCCACGTACAGTTACAGCGTTCATGTATCCATTATAAACCTGATCATCCAAAATTCTGTTTTGTTCGGTAAATCGTCGCACATAATTACTTTTGGGTTGTTGCGAAATTTTATTAGGACCATCAATAAATTGATAAGTATCAGCAGTATAAAATTGAGTAAATCCTTCATCTAAAAAGGCGCGATACGTTTCATTGTTTCCAACCATTCCAAAAAACCAGTTATGTGTCATTTCATGAATTAACAAATCTCTATTTTCAGGATCAAAACCACCATCAAGTGTTAGCATTGGATATTCAACGCCATCTTGCGCATCAGCACAAATCATTTTAGGATAATGATACGGACCGATATTATAAGTATTTACATCTAGTACTTTTGCAATAAATAAGGGAGTTGTTTGCCAGCCTGCAGCGTGTGGTTCTTGAACAAGCGCAACACATTTTATGTCATTCCACATATATTCTCCAATTCTGTAAGTTGGGTCAGCAGTTAAAGCAAAGTCATGAACATTTAAAGCGGAAAATTTCCAAGTTTTGGTTGTTCCATCTTTTTTTATAATTACACTAGGAGCCGAGTTCCATGGCTTTTTAGCAAAATTTGATAAATCTAATTTTTTACGCAAGGTATCGGGTAATACTTCTTTTTCATTTTGTAAAATACCAGTGGCATCTAATACATAATTATTTGGCAAAGTAAACTCTACGTGAAATGATCCAAAATCGCCATAAAATTCATGATCCATATGTTGGTCAGTATCCCACCCAAATTTTCGATCGTAAACAGAAATTCGAGGATACCAGTGTGTAACATCATAATGTTTATAACCAAAAGAATTAAATTGTTTCATGCGATTACGAATAACTTCTTTATCGTAATAGGTTTTAAAATCTATGTCAAATGTCATTGATTCGCCTGATTTTAAAGGCTTTTCAAGATATACTTTCATTACTGTGTTATCTAACTCTGTTTTAAGTTCTTTACCATTTACAGTTAGTTTTTCGATAGTCGTTCCCTTGTCGTTTTTACGGTATTTGCTATATTTTAAATGATAATTATTGTTTTTATATAAATCTGATAAATAAGAATTTTTTGTTTGTGCATTATTATATAAATGAAAATAAACAAAGTACAAGTCTTTTGGCGAATTATTAAAATAACTTAATTCTTCGTGGCCAGTAATGATATCCGAGCTATCATTTAAGCTAGCTGTAATATTATAATGAACATCTTGTTGCCAATAGTCAGTAAATGGTTTACGGTTTTTCCAGTAAAGAGGATTTGTTTGTGAGCGATAATCGATATACTCTGTTTGTGATTTTAATTCTAAAACAGAAATAGAAAAAAATAAAAGGATAGCTAAATATAATTTCATATGAAGTTTTTTAATGTTATAATAGTTTAGTTATTGGTTAAATAGATATTAAAATATAACCCCATAAAGATAATAAAATTATAGAGTTCTTTTCTAAAATAACTTATTGTGATTGAATGTTTTAAAGAATATATTTCATGTTTTTAATAAAAAAAACTATTCTATAAATTTGGATTATAGAATGAACTGGTTTAAGTTTACATTGTGTATATAATTAAAATAGTAATAATTCTGATTTTTGTTTCTTTTTCAAATTTATTGTTTGCTCAAGAAGTTCAATTTAGTAATGAATTTAAGAAGAGTTTAAGGTTATTAGATTCTGCAACATTTAATAATGATTATTTTAAAGCAGCCAAAAGTTTTGAGAAAACAGCATTAATTGATAAAAAAAATTGGTTAACATTTTATTATGCAGGAATATGTAATACACTTTTAGCTTTTGATAAAAAAGGAAAAGATATTGATATATATTGCGACAAGGCTGAAAAATATGCAAACATTGCTGATTCATTAAATAAAGATAATTCGGAAATTTATGTATTAAAATCAATGATTGTAGCAGCTCGAATTAATGTAAACGTTTTACAAAGAGGTCAAAAATACGGTGCGCTTTCTGCAAAATATAATATTAAAGCATTGAGTTTAAATTCAAATAACCCAAGAGCTTATTTACAAAAAGCTAAAACAATTTTAAAAATGCCATTATCAATTGGTGGTGGAGAAAAAAAAGCAAAAGCATCTTTTGAATTAGCTGTTGAGAAATTTAAATTATTTAAGGCCGAAACAATTTATCACCCAAATTGGGGCCAAAAAGAAGCAATTGCAGAATTAAAAAAAATAAAATAATGCAAACCGCAAAAGATCAAGAGCTTTGGAAAATTGCAAAAAAGAGAGTAGGGTTCAAACGCCATTTAGCTTCCTACATTGTTATTAATAGTTTTTTATCGCTATTATGGTTTTTTACCGACAAAAATGAAGATCATGCAGGTATTCCATAGCCAATTTTTCCTATGCTAGGTTGGGGAGTTGGATTGATGTTCAGCTTTTTAAGAGCATTTGTTTTTATTACACATAACGCTATTGAAAAAGAATACAATAAACTAAAAGGCAATAAATAAAAGGTAATTTGATTGGTTTAATTAACTCAAATTTATTTTTGATTTTTTTATAAGTAATTTTTAAATTAATAATCAGTATTTTTAGTTTGAATTAAATTAAAATACAATCAAAACATTTTTTAAAATAATAATATCTTCTTTGTTTTTAGTTTTGCTAAACAATTGTTCAACCCAAAATGTTAATCAATCAACTAGTAATAAATTATACAAAAAATCTAATAACGAATTAAAAGCACAATATTTAATTTATCATGTTAATGATTCTATCAGTCAGTTATTTTATAATATTTCTAATGAAGCATTAATTTATAAAAAAACAGACTCTAGTAATTTCTTTTATAGCTTCGCTAAAATTTATTTACAAATTAGTTTAGAAGAGTCAATAAATACTAATAACGACACCGCTTCATTATTTATTAGAGATAAGCAAACCAACGTTGTAGTTAAAGACTTGAAGGGCTCATTTTTTTTAAAATTAAAAAAAGGTAGTAATTATTATATAAATGTCAACGTGTTTGATTATAATAAAAAAAGTCAGTATAACCAGAGTTTATTTGCTGATAAAACCAATACAGAAAACAGGCAAAATTTTTTAATAACAAATTCAAAAGGTGAAATTTATTATTCTAATTATTTTAAACCAAACGATGTTGTTTATGTAAGTTCAATTAGAAACGGCGAAAAATTATTTATGGTTGATTATTTTAAATCGAAATTTAAAATAGCCTTGCCTCCTTTTTCGACTGAAAAAATGCCTCACTTTAGTTATAAGCCAGATTCAACGTTTAGTGTTTATTCAAATAATGATGCTATAGAATTATCTTTACCAAACAGTGGCTTTTTTCATTTAAAAACAAATGAAGCAACAAAAGAAGGAGTAACTTTTTACATTTATGAAACTAGTTTTCCTAAAATTAAAGATGCTGAACAAATGATTTTGGCCACACGTTATATTATGGCAAAACGTGAATTTGAAAATTGCATAAATGCCACAGATAAAAAAGCATGCATTGATAAATATTGGGTAGATATTGGCGGAAGTAATGAAAGAGCAACCGAGTTAATTAGAAAATATTATTCGCGAATTCAAGAAGCAAATAAAACATTTACAAGTTTTCAGGAAGGTTGGAAAACAGATAGAGGAATGATTTATATTGTTTTTGGTGCACCAAATAATGTATCAAAAAGAAGTAATGGTGAAGTTTGGACTTATGGAGATGGAGGAAGTGCAAATTCGACGACATTTACTTTTAGTAAAGTAATTAATCCATTTACTGATAATGATTTTTATTTAGAGAGAAGTGAAATTTTAAAATTCTCTTGGTATCAAGCAGTTGATGCGTGGCGACAAGGTCGGATTTATTTGGATAATTGAGGGTGATTCGTAAAACGAAAATTCAATTTTTTTAGATGAATTCCGTAAATTCATATTTAAAAAAACCACTTTAATTATTTAGTTTAAAAAAATATTTAGTAAAAAAGTATTATAAATTGGGTTACTCTACTTTATTTGGCTCCAAAATTCGCAACTTAACCATTTCCACAGTTTGTTTCTTCCTTTGTAGGATGCTTATTTCATAACCTTCGTAACTTCTTTTTTCGTTAACAGCTGGTATTCTTCCCCATAGGAAGTTGATTAAACCAGACACTGTTTCGTACTTAGGGTTTTCTGGTAAAGACATTGGTAAAGCTTCATTTACATCACCAATACTGCTGTGAGCATTTACAATATATTCGGTTTCACTTTTCTTTTCTACAATTGGTTTTTCTTCATCATGTTCATCCTGAATTTCACCAACTAATTCTTCAATAATATCTTCCATTGTAACCACACCAGCTGTTGCTCCAAATTCGTTGGTAACAATCGCCATTTGAATATGTAGTTTCTGAAAATCACGTAATAAATTATTGACATGCATACTTTCCGGGATAAAATGTGCAGGACGCATTATGTCTCTAATTGTTTTAAATTTATTATCAATTACAGCTTTTAAAATATCTTTTGAATGAACAATTCCAATAACGTTATCGATATCTCCTAAATAAACCGGTAATCTCGAATATCCTTCATCAATCACTCGTTGTATCATAACGGTTCTACCGAGCTCAACATCTAATGCAGAAATACGATTTTGAGGAACCATAATTTGTTTAATGATACGATCATCAAAATCAAAAACGTTTTGAATCAGCTCATTTTCACTAGGTTTAATTGCTCCGCCTTCTTCACTTTCTGTTAAAATCATACGCAATTCTTCTTCAGAATGCACATCATCTTCTCCCATTTTTTTAATACCTAATATTCTTAAAATAAGATTCGAAGACTTATTAAGTAGCCATATAAATGGTGAAAAAACAAAGTAAAATAATCTAAGTGGCCAGGCAATAAATAAGGCTGTTTCTATTGAATATTTTATCCCAAACATTTTTGGCACTTGTTCTCCTAAAGTAATATGTAAAAATGTAATCAGTGAAAAGGCAATAGGCACTGTTACAAAATGCTCATTAACAATCATGTCGAAATTTCTAAATATTCCACTTACAATTTTACTCATAACATGCTCACCATAAGCACCTAACCCTAAACTAGCTAAAGTGATGCCTAACTGTGAGGCCGATAAATAAGCGTCTAATCTTTGTAGTATTTTTTGGGTAATTTTTGCTCTATTACTCCCTTTTTGAACTAATAAATCTATTTGAGAGGAACGTACTTTTACTAAAGCAAATTCGGCCGCCACAAAATAACCATTCAATAAAACTAATAAAAGCGTGAAAAAAATATCTATCATAAAAATCAATAATCGTAATACAAATATAGCAATTGTATTGGAATTGTGCTATTTAGAAAGCCTTAACTTATATTGCTTAAGCAGTTAGACTTATTTGTAAAGTTATTGAAAATTAATAAATCTTTAATTTTATGGAGATAAACTTTTCAATGCTAAAGTTATATAAATGTTAATTTTTGACCTAAAAGGTAATAAAATATAATTCAAATAAGTTTTGTAATTCCGCTCAAAAATATATATTTGTATATTAAGAATTATTATGCAAGAAGATGTTATATCAGCCACAAAAGGCCTAAAATTTGAAGATTTCAAACAAATTGTTTTAAACGATTTTAAACTAATAAATGAAAGTCGCCAAACGAGTTTATTAGGTCGTAAGGAAGTGCTTACCGGTAAGGCTAAGTTTGGTATTTTTGGTGATGGTAAAGAGCTTGCTCAAGTTGCAATGGCAAAGGTATTTCAAAATGGTGATTTTAGAAGTGGTTATTATCGCGATCAAACCTTTATGATGGCGATTGGAGCCTTATCTATTCAAAATTATTTTGCTGGTCTTTATGGTCATACCGATATTAGCCATGATCCAATGAGTGCTGGCAGACAAATGGGCGGACATTTTGGTACACATAGTCTTAACGAAGATGGAACATTTAAAAATTTAGTGAATCAAAAAAACTCATCTGCAGATATTTCTCCAACAGCTGGTCAAATGCCTCGTTTATTAGGTTTAGCTTATGCGTCTCACTTTTATAAAAAAAATGAAGTATTACAAAAAGGTAAATTTTTAAATTTCAGTAACAAAGGTAATGAAGTTGCTTTTGGAACTATTGGAGACGCTTCAACATCTGAAGGATTGTTTTGGGAAACAATAAATGCAGCTGGTGTATTACAAGTGCCAATGCTAATGAGCGTTTGGGATGACGGACACGGAATTTCTGTCCCAAAAAAATATCAAACTACTAAAGAAAGTATTTCTGAAATTTTAAAAGGTTTTCAAAGAGAAAATGGTGGAAATGGATTTGAAATTTTAAAAACTAAAGGTTGGGATTATCCTCACCTTTGCGAAACATACGAAAAAGCAATTACAATTTGTAGAGAACAACACGTACCTGTTTTAGTGCATGTTGAAGAAGTTACTCAGCCACAAGGGCATAGTACTTCAGGTTCTCATGAGCGTTATAAAGATGCTGCCCGTTTGCAATTTGAAACAGATTTTGATTGTTTAAAAAAAATGCGCGAATGGATTTTAGAAAATGCTATTGCAACTGATAGCGAATTAAATAAAATTGAAGAAGATTCTAAAATTGCTGTAAGAGATGCTAAAACTGCAGCTTGGTCAGAATATTTAAAACCTATTAAATCAGAAGTTGAAGTAGTTAGTTCATTTTTTAATGAGCTTGCAAATGGATCTTATGCTGATGTTATTAATGCGATTAAAACTGAATTAAATTCAATAAAAGAACCGATTAGAAAAGATATTTTAGTTGCTGTTAAAAAAGTTTTACGTTTAATTAAATCAGAAAATTCGCCAGCAAGAACTCAATTAACAAATTGGTTAAATCAATCAAATGCTGAAAATACAGAACGTTATAGTTCGCATTTGTATTCAGAGTCAATTCAAAAAATTTCAAATATTTCGCCTGTAAATGCTGAATACCATGATGATAAATTGGTTGATGGTAGAGAATTATTGCGTGAAAATTTTGATTTCATTTTAAATAAATATCCTGAAACACTTATTTTTGGAGAAGATTCAGGGAAAATTGGCGGAGTAAATCAAGGATTAGAAGGATTGCAACTCAAATATGGTGAACACCGTGTATTTGATACCGGTATTCGTGAAGCCACTATTATGGGCCAAGCAATTGGATTAGCTATGCGTGGTTTACGTCCAATTGCAGAAATTCAATATTTAGATTATTTGCTATATGCATTACAAATTATGAGTGATGATTTAGCAACATTACAATGGAGAACAAAAGGAATGCAAAAATCTCCAGTTATTATACGCACACGTGGTCATCGATTAGAAGGTGTTTGGCATAGTGGTTCTCCAATGGCAATGATAGTGAGTGCTTGTCGCGGTATTAATGTATGTGTGCCTCGAAACATGACGCAAGCTGCAGGATTTTATAATTTATTATTAGAAGCGGATGAACCTGCTTTAGTTATTGAGCCGTTAAATGGGTATCGTTTAAAAGAAAAATTACCTTCAAATATTGGTGAATATAAAATTCAATTAGGATTACCAGAAATATTAAATGAAGGTTCGGATGTAACATTGGTAACTTACGGCTCATCAATTAGAATTGCACAAGATGCCATTAAACAATTAAATGAACATGGCGTTTCTGTTGAGTTAATTGATATTCAAACTTTATTGCCATTTGACATTAATCATTCTATTGTTGATTCAATTAAAAAAACAAACAGAGTTGTATTTTTTGATGAAGATGTTCCGGGTGGAGGAACAGCTTATATGATGCAAAAAGTATTAGAAGAACAAGGTGGTTACAAATATTTAGATTCAAAACCAATAACTATCGCTTCAAAAGCTCATCGCCCTGCATATGGTTCGGATGGCGATTACTTTAGTAAGCCAAGTGCAGAGGATGTATTTGATGTTATTTATAATTTGATGTTGGAGGTAAATCCAGGTAAGTTTGTGAAAATTTATTAATAATAAATTACAAAATAAGAATTAATTAAAATTTAAAACAAAAAGTTAAAATGAATATTTTAAAAATAGGATTAAGTGTTACTTTATTTTTATTCTCAACTTTAATAAAAGCACAAGAGCCAAAAATAGAAGAAAAAAAAATACAAGAAGTTGTTTTTATTGATGCTGAACCTAAAGCAATAGTAGCAAATGCTGATGGTTCATTTCCTCCTGGAGATACCGGTAAAGCAGGGCCAATGAATTCTGCAGAAATATTAAAACGTGCTGTGAATTATGTGGAAATTGAAACACCAAAATATATAAAAGGAAATGGGGTTTCAACATCAAGTAAAGCAGAATGTTTAGCGACTTTCATTTATAAAGCAAAAGAGTTAAATCCTCAAGCGGATGCGAATGGTGTTTTTACAATGCATATTAGTATTGATGCAAAAGAAGGGAAATATAGATATACAATTTCGAAAATTAATCATGTTGCAAAAAATCCTGAATTTTCGGGAGGTGATGTTTATAGTGAGTTTCCAAAATGTGGTAGTATGAAAATACCACCTGAATTATGGAAAAAATTTCGTAGTCAAGCATTAAAGCATGCCGCTTTTTTAGTTAGTGATTTAAAAGAAGCTATGAAAATACCTAGCAATAAAAATTTAAAAGGTGAGGAGTGGTAATTGATACATTTTAAAATTTGAAACATTCACTAATTATGGTGAATGTTTTTTTTTGAACTATAAACAAGGTGAAATGAAAAACATAGAGTTATATACTGAAAAACATATAAAAGACATTACTCGTAAGCGAGATAATGAAATAAAAATTGGAGAAGAGGTAACTGTTATTTTAAATAGTGAAAATTGGGAAGAAGAATTAAAAAAAACTGATTGTAAATTTGTTTTAATTGGTATTCCTGAAGATATTGGTATTAGAGCTAATTTAGGTAGAGGTGGCGCTCACACTGCATGGAAACCAGCATTAGATAGTTTTTTGAATCAACAAAGTAATTCATTTTTAAATGGAAAAGAGTGTTGTGTTTTAGGACATGTTTTTGTGGAAGACCTAATGGAAAAATCACTTCAATATAATCTAAAAACAGATACTCATATTTTAGAATTACGAAAATTAGTTTCCGAATTAGATGAACGTGTTTGTAATATTATTTCAAAAATAATTTTGGCAAACAAAATTCCAATTATAATTGGTGGCGGACATAATAATGCTTTTCCTATTATTAAAGCGTGTTCAGAAGTTTTATCAAAAAAAATAAATGTAATAAATTGTGATCCACATACTGATTTTAGGCTGCAAGAAGGACGGCATAGTGGTAACGGATTTAGTTATGCATTTTATGAAAACTATATAAATAAATATGCTGTGTTTTGTATGCATGAGCAATATAATACAAACGATGTTTTAAAAACTTTTACAAATTATAATTCGCAATTATATTTTAGTACTTATGAAGATGTATTTGTACGCGAGAAAAAAACATTTACACAAACATTAAATCAAACAATTGGTTTTGTGAAACATGATGCTTGTGGAGTTGAAATAGATTTAGATGCAATAACCAATGTACCATCGAGTGCTAAAACTAGCAGTGGACTTTCGCCAATTCAAGCTAGGCAATATGTTTATCAAAGTGCAAAACAATTATCTGCATTGTATTTTCATATTGCTGAAGGAGCGCCTATTTTATCTCACATTAAAGCAGATAATAAAACAGGAAAATTAATGGCGTACTTAATAAGTGATTTTATTAAAGGTATAAATGAAAAGGATTAAGTGTTTTAATTAATCACTTAATCCTTTAAAATTGCTTGACATATTATTGTTTAAACACTAATAATATCTTCGGAAAATTGAGAAAAAAAATTATTTAGTTTCTTCCAAATATGCTAAAATGCCACCTGTTAGGTTGTATAAATTTGTAAAACCATGTTGGCTTTCTAAAGCATTAATAACAGTAGCGCTGCGTTTTCCGCTTCGGCAGTGTATTACAACTTGTTTATCTTTTGATATTTTTTCAATGTTATCTAATACTTCACCCATTGGAATTAATTCTCCATTAATGTTAACTTCATCAAATTCATATTCTTCGCGAACATCAATTAATTGAAAATCTTTTTTATCGTTTATTAATTGTTTTAGTTCAGCTGGAGTTATTTCTTTCATTTTTTTGTTTTTGATAGATTTTGTGTTTTAAAATATTTTTTCTTTGGTTCCTTCAGGCATATAATTAAAAAATGTATCGCCACGTAAACCAATTCTTAAAGTTTCTAAAGGGATAACATCATCAACGCCAATGTTACCAACATTTACATTGGCACCAAATAAATTAATGAAATATACTTGCTGAGATTTTTGAGGTGTTTCCCAAATAATATCTTCCACTTTAATTTTGTTTGTAATCCGAGTAATAAGCATTGAATGAGCGCTTCCGTTTTTATGAAATATACCAACGGTTCCGCTTTCGCGAGCTTCAGCAATAACTTTAAATGAACCAGCTTCTAATTCTGCTTTCATCATACTTACCCATTTTGCAGGGTGAATAATAATACCTTCTTCTTTTGAACCAACTTCTGATAATACAGTAAAGTTTTCTGCTAATTTTCTAATATAATCACATTTGCTATCGTGAGCCATTTCAATACTTCCGTCAGATACTTCTGCCGCATCTAATCCGAAGGCATCAATAAATTTTTGATATTCATCAAATTTTCCTCTTGCTATACATGCTTCAAAAAAAGTGCCACCTAAGTAAGTTTTAATTCCTGCATTTTTGTATAGTTTAATTTTCTCTTTCACATTTTTAGAAACTACAGAAGTTCCAAAACCTAGTTTAACAAAATCTACATAATCGGCATAACTCTCTACAAAGTCTTCAGCTTGTCTTAATGATATTCCTTTATCCATTACCATTGTTATTCCGCTATTTCTTGGTCTTACGGTTCTTTCTGGTAAAAATGGTAGTGTTACATTGTAATTTGGCATAATTAAATTTTAAGTTATTATTTTTTAAATGATTGTATCAGTTGCATGACTGCAGTATCTGTTTCTAATATTGGTAAGTATTCTAATAATTCGGTATGTTTTGAGTAATCTAATTGAAGTGCATTTTCCAAAAAGGTCATTCCATCTTGTTTTCTTCCAAGTTCCATTTGTAATCCACTCATTCTATAAATTAACTCGGGGGTGTTTGGAAATTTTTTAATGCCATCTGCTAAAATTTTTTCGCAATCTTTATAATATTCTCCATCATATAAAAGTTTGGCATAATCTATATAAACATCGTATTCATTATAACCCAATTCAATTACACGTAAATAAGCAGCGGCCGCTTCTTCTAAAAAGCCTAATTTATGTTGTACTTCAGCAAACACGTACCAATATTCGGGCATGTGTGGGTTTATTTCAAGTGCCTTTTTTACGTAGTGAATACTTTCCGTAATTCTGTTTTGGTAATCTAAAACAATTCCAACACCTAACCAAGCGTCAGCATATGCAGGATCTAATTTTATGGCTCTGTTATAATTTACTAAAGCATCATCGTATTGTGTTAAATTTTCGTAACACTCACCAATATAATAATAGGTATTTGCATCTGGTTCTTCGTGTTTAAAGGTTTCTTTATAAACAGCAATTGCTTCTATGTATTTTTCTTGTTGAGCTAATGAGTTTGCTTTATTAAAATAGGCTGATGAAAAATTATCTTTTATTGCTATCGCATAATCGTAAGCATCAACAGCTTTTTCATATAAACCAAGTCTGTTATAACTAATGCCTAAATTAAACCAGGCGTAGTAATTATAAGGACTACCATCAATATAATTTTCATAAAAAGAAATAGCTTCTTCACTTTTCCCAGTTAATTCAAAACAAAGAGAAAGTTCATTTAAAGCAACTTCATTTTCTGAATTTAATTTAATTGCTTTTTTTAAATAGTATAAAGCATCATCTGCTTTTTCATCATTTAAAAATTCTACACCAATAGCAACATAAACTTCATCCTTAAATTCGGCTAATGGTAAAGCGCTTTTAAAATTTTCGATAGCTTGTTCACTCAAACCTATTTGGCTATAAATAAAACCACGAGTCATATACAACTCGCTATTTGTACTTTCTACGGCTTCAATTTCATTTAATAAAAGTAGTGCATCACGTGTATTATGTTGTGATGATAAATATTGTGCTTTTTTTATTTTAATAGAACTGTTTATTGGGTATTGCTCTGTAGCATAATCAATAGCTTTTTTTGCTAATTCAAGATTAAACCATTGCATGTAATAATCAATAATTTCTTCTAATTCATCGGCATCAAAAAATTGCGGCTTATTTGAAGAAATCATTTCTTCAAACCGCTTTAAACTATTTTCAAAATCTTCGTTGGAAAGACCGTCCCCTTCAAATTCACTCATTTAACTATTTTTTTAAACTTTTTTTACAAATTTAAGGTTTAAAACCATTAATAATACACTAATTTTTAACAATAAAATGCTATTTTGTAGAAAAGTTTATCCTTCATTTCTTTCACGATTTGGTATATTTGCTATCGAAATTTTAAAATGTAATTTGTGAGTTTAATAAAAAGTATTTCAGGCATTAGAGGAACAATTGGTGGCCGTCCAGGTGATGGATTAAGTCCTTTAGATATAGTGAAGTTTGCATCAGCTTATGGTATTTGGATAAAACAAACCTATGGTTCCACAAAACCAAGTATTGTAATTGGAAGAGATGCAAGGCTTTCGGGCGAAATGGTAAATAACATTGTGTGTGGTACACTTATTGGCTTAGGAATTGACGTCATAGATGTTGGTTTAAGTACAACGCCAACTGTTGAAATTGCTGTTACAGAATTAAAAACGGATGGTGGAATTATTTTAACGGCAAGTCATAATCCAAAACAATGGAATGCCTTAAAATTATTGAACAATAAAGGTGAATTTATTTCGGATAGCGAAGGCAAATTTATTTTAGAATTAGCTGATAAAGAAGATTTTAATTATGCTGATGTTAGCGATTTAGGTATTTATAGCCAACGAAACGATTTAATAACATTGCACATTAATAAAGTATTAGCATTGCCTTATGTGGATATTGATGCTATAAAAAAAGCAAATTTTAAAGTAGTAGTTGATGCGGTAAATTCAACCGGTGGTTTTGTAATTCCCCAATTATTAGAGGCATTAGGCGTTCAAGCCATACATAAAATACATTGCGAACCAACTGGTCATTTTGCTCATAATCCTGAACCATTGCCCGAACATTTAAGAGATTTAGCAGCAGAAGTTGTGAAAACAAATTCGGATGTTGGTATAAGTGTTGACCCTGATGTTGACCGTTTAGCCTTAGTTTGCGAAGATGGTGAAATGTTTGGCGAAGAATATACTTTAGTAACTGTAGCTGATGCCGTATTAAATTATCATAAAGGCGGAAACACCGTTTCAAATTTATCATCTACTCGTGCCTTACGCGATATTACCGAAAATATTGGTGGATCTTATTCAGCAAGTGCTGTAGGTGAAGTAAATGTTGTAAATATGATGAAGGAAACTAATGCAATTATTGGTGGCGAAGGAAACGGTGGAGTTATTTTACCCGAAATTCACTACGGAAGAGATGCATTAGTTGGTATTGCCATATTTTTATCGCATTTAGCAAAGTATGGTAAAACAACTTCTATGTTGAGAAAATCATATCCTAATTATTTTATTTCTAAAAATAAAATTGAATTAACGCCACAAATTGATGTTGACAAGGTATTAGAAAGCATACATGCTAAATATAAGAATCAGCCTGTAAATACAATTGATGGAGTAAAAATAGAATTTGATAAAGAATGGGTGCATTTAAGAAAATCAAATACGGAACCCATTATTCGTATTTATAGCGAAAGCCAAAGTTTAAGCACTGCCGATACGTTAGCGAAAAAAATAATTGAAGATATTAAAGAGATTATAAAATAAGAATTGTAGGAGTATTATAATTACTAATTTATACAAATAGACTAATTCTTGAATTTAGTGTTTGAATAATTGGTATGTTTATATTCGCACTCAACTAATTACAAAAGAAATTACTTATGAAAATATACTTAGATAACGCAGCAACCACACGTTTAGACGAGAAAGTGTTTGACACAATGGTTCCTTATATGAAAGAGGAATACGGAAATCCATCTTCTATTCATGCATTTGGACGTAAAACACGTTCTGCTATTGAAGTTGCTCGTAAAACGGTTGCTAAATTATTAAATGTAAGTCCTTCCGAAATATTTTTTACTTCAGGTGGAACAGAAGCTGATAATATGGCCATTAATCAAAGTATTGATTCGCTTGGAATAACACATGCCATTACAAGTAAAATTGAACATCATGCCGTTGAGCATACCTTGCAAATATTAGAAAAAGCTGGTAAAATAAAATTGAGTTGGGTAAATGTTGATGAAAAAGGAAATGTTGATTTAAATCATTTAGAAGAATTATTAAAAACTAACGAACGCAGTTTAGTTTCGTTAATGCATGCTAATAACGAAATTGGAACTTTATTACCTTTTGAAAGAGTAGGGGAAATTTGCGAAAAATACGATGCAGTTTTTCATAGTGATACTGTGCAAACAATGGGACATTACCCAATGGATTTGCAAAAAATAAAAGTGCATTTTGTTACCTGTGCGGCTCATAAATTTCATGGGCCAAAAGGCGTTGGTTTTTTATACATTAAAGATAATATTAAAATAAAACCAATGATACATGGTGGTGCACAAGAACGTAATATGCGTGGTGGCACTGAGTGTACGCAAGGAATTATTGGTTTAGCAAAAGCACTCGAAATTTGTTATGAAGAAATGGATGAACACATTGCTCATATTCAAGGTATCAAAAATTATATGAAAGGTGCTTTAGAAAAAGCAATACCAGGTATCGAATTTAATGGAGAAACAGGAAATGAAAATAGTTTATATACTGTTTTAAACTGCCGTTTTCCAGCACATCCCGATGCTGAAATGATGTTGTTTAATTTAGACATTGCAGGTATTGCAGCAAGTGGTGGCAGTGCTTGTAGTAGTGGTAGCAACCAAGGCTCGCATGTGTTACGTGGCATTGGCACCGATACATCAAGAGCATCAATTCGTTTTTCGTTTTCTAAATTCAATACAAAAGAGGAAATTGATTATACCATTGAGAAGCTTAAGGCTATGATGGTTTAAGATTTCTCCAAGCCCTGAGCTTTTCCGAGGATTATATTTATTATTGAATTAATAAGTTCACACATCTGAGCCCTGAGCTTGATTACAATCAGGA
>Ga0114977_10001171_pt1 | contig 17165 bp, 15 predicted proteins | sample S_130805_MF_Meta_FD_87026 | JGI IMG/M metagenome (GOLD analysis project Ga0114977, IMG submission 87026) | Freshwater microbial communities from Lake Simoncouche, Canada to study carbon cycling - S_130805_MF_MetaG | ecosystem: Environmental > Aquatic > Freshwater > Lake | place: Lake...
ATATTTTAATAAAAAATAAATTTTGAAAAAGCCTAAAGTTTTAATTTCTACCAATATTGCACCTTTATATGTTAAACCTTTATGGGGCTTGTTATCAAATTCACAAATCATCGATTTTGATTTTATTTTTTCAAAAAAATCTAAAGATGGAATTGAAACTATAGATTATATTAATTTTAATTTAATGAATTTAAATTGGAATAATGTATCAAATTATTATATAAAGAAAGCGCTTATTTTTCAAAAAGGCCTTATAAAATATGTATACAATCATGATTATGATGTATATATTTTTTCTGGTGAAATGTATAATATTTCTACATGGATTTCAAGTATTATTTGTAAGATAAAAGGAAAAAAAATTGTTTATTGGGGTCATGGATACTATGGTGATGAAAGGGGTTTAAAAAAGATATTGAGACTTTTATTTTATAAAATTCCTGATCTACATTTTTTATATGGTACTAGGTCTAAAAATATTTTAGAAAAAAATGGCTTAGATTACAATAAACTTATTACAGTTTATAATTCTTTAGACTATGATAATTTAAAAATTATTAGAGAAAATAAAAATGTTAATTATCTAAAAAAATTAAAATTAAGTTTATTTCCCTTTTCCCATAATTTGCCAATTTTAATTTTTATTGGACGACTAACTATTGAGAAGAAGATACATCTTTTGTTATACTCTATACATAAGCTAAGACAACAAGGGCATAAATTTAATACATTAATTGTAGGTGATGGAAATGAAAGAAAAAAATTAGTTGATTTGACAAATTTATTAAATATAAATGAGCATATTAATTTTTTTGGATCCTGCTATGACGACCACATAACAGGAAATTTATTGTTATTATCTGATATGTGCGTCTCTCCTGGTCATGTAGGCTTAACAGCCATTCATGCTATGTCACTAGGTGTTCCAGTTATCACTCATAATAACTTTTGTAAACAAGCTCCAGAGGTTGAAGCTATCAAGCAAGGATATACCGGTTTTTATTTTAAAGAAAATGATGTGAATGATCTTTCTAATACAATTTTAATTTTTATACAAACAAAAAAAGCTATTGATTTTAAATCTAATTGTATTAAAGAAATAGAGTTATACTTTACCCCTGCAAACCAATATAAATGTATTACCTCAGCTATTATTAGTATTTTAGATAAATAAAATTACTTTTATAAAATGCCACAAATAATAGATTTAACTACATTTACAGATCAAAGAGGCTACCTAACAGTTATTGAAAATATATTACCATTTAGTATAAATAGGATATATTATATTTATGGTGTAAATAACTCTAAAAGGGGAAACCATAGACATAAAGAAACAACCCAAGCTGCAATTGCTATTTCCGGAAATTGTAATATATATATTCAGGCTTCTGCATATAGTGAAATTGAAGTTATTACTTTAAATAGTCCTTCGAAGTGTTTAATAATAATGCCTACTGATTATCATTGGATGGATTCATTTTCCAGTGATTGTGTTTTATTGGTTCTTGCATCTCATAATTATGATCCAGATGATTATATTTTTGAACCATATTAATTTATTCAATAAATGAAGATTAAACATTACAATTTATTTAAAACAAATTTTGATATATTAAATTGGGAATATTTGCGAAATAATTCAAATGAAGGCCCATATCACATACCTAATAATAAATTGGATTATATTTCTAAAGCAGAGTCTTCTAATTACAATGATATGGCAATAGCAATAATTAAATATTGCAATTCAAAAAATCTTAATAAAATATTTTCATTTGGTAGTGGAATTGCATTACTTGAGTATCATATAAAAAAACTTTCAAATTTTAAGGTAATTGTGAGTGATTATAATGATAGTATTTATAGAATCGATGAATTCAAAATTTTTGATGCTGCTTTAAAAATTGATCTTTTAAAAGACCAATTTACTATTGAACAAGGTACATTGTTACTATTTCCAAGAATAGATACAGAATTTACTAATAATCAATTAAAGAATATATTCCATAAACTATCTACTAGTACTAATTCTGATCTATTGTTTATTCCAGCTGAATTATTGACTATTAGAATATTTTTAGCTGAAATAAAAATTCTACTAATTTCAATTATTAAAAATAATAAAAGAGTTTTTTGTGGTTATGCAAGAAGTCGAATTGAATTCATCAAACTTTGGAATAGTTATTATCATTATACAAAATTTATGGGTTTTAGGGGCATTTTTTTATTAAAGAATAAGTTATGAATATAGAATATGAGAACTTAAAAAAACTAAACGAACCATTTTTTGATGAGTATTCTAAAAAATTTGATTCTGTACTTAAATCTGGGTGGTACATTTTAGGAAATGAGGTTTTAAACTTTGAGTCAGAATTTTCAAATTTTATTGGTACTAAATATTGCGTTGGAGTTGCTAATGGACTAGATGCTTTAATTCTATCTTTGAAATCTTTTGATTTTAAACCAGGTTCTGAAGTTATCGTGCCATCAAATACCTATATAGCTACAATATTATCAATTTTAAATAACGGCTTAATACCTGTTTTAGTAGAACCAAATTTATTAACATACAATTTAGATCCGAATAAAATTGAAGATAAAATTACCAAAAAAACATGTGCCATTATAGTTGTCCATTTATATGGCAAATCTTGTGATATGGACAAAATTTTAGAGATTTCTAAAATTTATAATTTAAAAATAATTGAAGATTGTGCTCAATCACATGGCTCTAAATACAATAACTTAAAAACCGGATCATTTGGAGATTTAGGTGCATTTAGTTTTTACCCTACTAAGAATCTTGGAGCACTTGGTGATGCTGGAGCAATTACAACAAATGATTTTGATTTATTTAACAAATTAAAATCACTTCGAAATTATGGCTCCACTCTTAAATATTATAATGATTATATTGGTATAAATTCAAGATTAGATGAAATGCAAGCTGCTTTTTTGAATATCAAATTAAAATATTTAAATGATATTACACTTCATAAAAGGTATTTAGCTCAAATATATCTAGATAATCTTAATGATAATTTTATCAAACCTGTCCAGAATCCATCTTTTTTTGATGTATATCATATATTTAATATTAGACATGATAATAGAAACCAATTAAGAGAGTATTTAAATAATAATGGAATTAAAACTGAAATACACTACCCGGTTTCACCGAATAAACAAAAATGTTTGAAGAAGTATTTCAATATTGATTTACCAATTTCTGAATTAATTCACGAAACAACTTTGAGTTTACCTATTTCATATTTTCATAGCAAAGAAGAGATTTTATATATTATAGATATAATGAATAAATTCTAATATATAATTTAATTAATGAAATATTATTGTACACTCTTTGATATAAACTATATATCACACGTTTTAAGTTTACATTCTTCATTGGAAAAAAACTGTGATTTTTTTAAATTGTATTTGTTTTGTATGGATTTTGAATCCTATGAAAAAATAGTAAGTTTTAATTTATCAAATGTAGAGATAGTTACTTTTAATGAACTAGAACAAGAAATCCCTGATCTATTAATTGCCAAGGGTAATAGAAGTAAAATAGAGTATTATTATACATGTAGCCCAGCCATTTGTTACTATGTTTTTCAAATATTTCCATACGTTAATTTAATAACATATCTGGATTCTGACTTATACTTTTTCTCTTCCCCTGAATCTGTTTTTAATGAAATTGGTTCTGCTTCAATAGCAATTATTGAGCATAAGTTTCACTGGCTAACAAAAAGTAATATAAAATATGGAAGATTTAATGTTGGGTGGATTACTTTTAGAAGAGATAATGAAGGCATAAGATGTTTAGAAGAATGGAAGTTAAACTGTTTAAGTTGGTGTTATCAAAAATTATTTGAAAATAAATATGCTGATCAAAAGTATTTAGATGTTTGGCCAGAAAAATATAATAATCTGGTAATTATTAAACAAAAAGGTGCAAACCTTGCTATATGGAATATAGGTAATTATAAAATTATAAAAAATAATGATAAATTATACATTGATAACGATGAACTTATATTTTACCATTTTGCAAGTTTAAAGCAATTAAATTTAAATACATATTCTTCATGTTTAAGTAGAGTTTTGGTTACTAGTACAAGCATAATAAAACAAGATATATATTACCCATATTTATACTCTTTAAAATATTTTGAAATATATCCTTTTACCTCTAAAAGTGATACACATTTAAATTCATTTAAATTTTTTTTTAAAATGATTTCAAGGTTTATAAGACAATTATTTTTTCCTGATATTTTACACATAAACTAATAATTTACAAAATGGCTTTTATTTTATTAATTACTGGCGGCACAGGCTCATTTGGAAATGCTGTATTAAATAGATTCCTTAATACTGATGATTTTAAAGAGATTAGAATATTCAGTAGGGACGAAAAAAAACAAGATGATCTTAGAAAGAGGGTTAATAATAATAAAGTTAAATTTTTTATAGGAGACGTTCGCGATAGAGATAGCCTTAAGCCAGCTATTAATGGAGTTGATTATATTTTTCATGCAGCAGCATTAAAGCAAGTCCCATCTTGTGAATTTTTCCCATTAGAAGCAGTTAAAACAAATATAATTGGCACAGATAATGTTTTAACAGTAGCTCAAGAATATGATGTGAAAAAGGTAGTTGTTCTAAGTACTGATAAAGCTGCATATCCAATTAATGCAATGGGAATGTCTAAGGCATTAATGGAGAAAGTAATGGTTGCAAAATCAAGGATATTAGATATTAGTAAAACTATATTTTGTGGTACAAGGTATGGGAATGTAATGGCTTCAAGAGGTTCGGTAATACCTTTGTTCATAGACCAAATTAAAGAAAATAAGTCCTTAACTCTCACTGATCCCAATATGACGCGTTTTATGATGACATTAGAGAATGCAGTTGATTTAGTACTTTATGCTTTTGAGCATGCTAATCAAGGTGATTTATTTGTTCAAAAAGCCCCTTCCGCAACCGTGGCTACTTTAGCTAAGGCTTTAATAGATTTATACAGATCATCCAGTGAAATTAAAGTGATTGGTACAAGGCATGGAGAAAAATTGTACGAAACCCTTGTTAACAGAGAAGATATGATCAAGGCTGAAGATCTTGGCGATTACTATAGAATTCCAGCTGATAATAGGGATTTAAACTATGAACAGTATTTTTCAGTAGGCATGCCAGATATTTCTAATCTAAACGAATATCATTCACATAATACTACAATTTTAGATGTAGAAGGAATGAAGAAGTTGTTATTAAAATTGCCGATTATTAGAAAAGACATACTTGGCGAAGTTAACGTAATTCAATATCCTTATTAAATATGATTAAAGTCGGTGTAACAGGTTCAAATGGTTTTATAGGTTGGCACCTATGTCGAACATTAGAATTAGATACTAATAAGTTTAACTTAATTGATTTTAAAAGAGATTGGTTCAATGATAAACATAATCTTGATTCATTTGTTTCTAAATGTGATATAATAGTTCATTTAGCCGGACTTAATCGACATATTGATGAAAATGCAATATATAAAACAAATGTAGATTTAGCCAAAAGATTAGTTGAATCTTTAAAAAGGACTAGTTTTAAGGGTAAACTTATATTTTCGTCATCAATTCAGGAGGAGAGAAATAACACATTCGGAAATTCAAAAAAAGTAGCAAGAGAATTATTTACTAATTGGGCCAATCTATCAGAAGGTACTTTTTCTGGATTGATTATTCCAAATGTATTTGGTGCTTTTGGAGTGCCATTTTATAATTCAGTTGTATCTACATTTAGTCATCAGTTAGTTAATAATGAAGTGCCAAAAATAGAAACAGATGCAACTCTTAACTTTATTTATATACATGATCTTGTTAGAAAAATAATTAATATTTTCAATAACGAGGTTAATGATACTATTGAAATTGAGTATACAGTTACACGCAAAGTATCTGAATTATTAAAGATTTTGATTGCTTTTAAAAATAAGTATCTTGAATGTGGACAAATTCCAAGTTTTAATAATCAATTTGAAATAAATTTATTTAACACTTTCAGGTCTTATTTTAATATGAACCTTCATTTCCCAATTAAGTACAAAAATAATATTGACGAAAGAGGGGATTTCGTCGAAATAATAAGATTAGAAACTGGGGGTCAGGTTTCATTTTCTTCTACAAAAAAGGGAATAACTAGAGGTAATCACTTTCATACAAAAAAAATAGAAAGGTTTTCAGTAATAAAGGGAAAAGCGTTAATCCAGTTAAGAAAAATTGGCAGTACTGAGGTATTTGATTATTACTTATCAGGAGATGAGCCCGCATATGTAGATATGCCAATTTGGTTTACGCATAATATTAAGAATATAGGTGAAGAGGAATTATATACAATTTTTTGGATCAATGAATTTTATGATGCAAATGATACTGACACTTACTTTGAAAAAGTATAAATAGATAAAAAATGAATCAACGTTTAAAAGTAATGACTGTAGTAGGAACTAGGCCCGAAATTATTCGATTAGCAAGGGTAATGAGTGCCTTAGATAATTCAAGAGCAATTGAACATATTATAGTTCATACAGGACAAAATTATGACTATGAACTAAATCAAATATTTTTTGACGATTTACAAATTCGTAAGCCAGATTATTTTTTACATTCTGCCGGAACGACAGCAACAGAAACTATTGGGAAAATTCTAATTAATATTGATCCATTATTAGAAGAATTAAAGCCTGATGCCTTTTTGGTTTTAGGTGATACAAATAGTTGCTTATGTGCAATACCGGCTAAAAAAAGACATATCCCTATTTTCCACATGGAAGCCGGTAATAGATGTTTTGATCAACGTGTTCCAGAAGAAACCAATCGTAAAATTGTAGACCATATATCTGACATAAATTTGACTTATAGTGATATTGCAAGAGAGTACCTTCTGCGTGAAGGATTATCGGCGGACAGAATTATCAAAACTGGTTCACCTATGTTTGAGGTTTTAAACCACTATTTGTCCTCTATAAAAAACTCTGATATTTTAATCAGGTTAGATCTTGAAATGTACAAATATTTTGTTGTCTCTGCTCACAGGGAAGAAAATATTAATAATGAATCCAATTTCATAGTTCTTATATCAAGCTTGAACATGATTGCTGAAACATATAATTATCCAATTATTGTTAGTACACATCCGAGAACAAAAAAAATGATTGATGCAACGGGGATTAAATTACATAAGAATATTCAACTTTTAAAGCCATTAGGTTTTAATGACTATAATGCTTTACAAATGAATGCAAAGGCGGTTTTGTCGGATAGTGGTACAATATCAGAAGAGTCATCAATATTAAATTTCCCTGCCTTGAATATTAGACAAGCACACGAAAGACCTGAAGCGATGGAAGAAGCCTCTGTAATGATGGTGGGATTAAATCCAGAAAGAATATTACAAGGTTTAATTGAGTTAGAGGATCAAGATAGAGGAGAATTAAGAACACTTAGAAATGTTGCAGATTATTCAATTCCAAATGTTTCTGTTAAAGTGGTTAGGATAATAATTAGTTATGTAGATTATATTAAAAGAAAGGTTTGGGTCGAATGACCAGAAAGAAAATCTTAATACATTCAATTGTATTTAGTCCTGATGGTGTTTCTACTGCATATTTATATAATGATATAGCTTTAGGTTTTAGAAATGCTGGATATGAAGTTGTTGTTTTAACAACTACTCCCCATTATAATTTAATTGAAAGTACTTTATTAAAACAGCCTTTAAAAAAATTTATTTTTGGGATATTCTATGTAAGTGATTATTATGGTATAATGGTAATTCATGTTCCGCTGAAAAAATATAAGAGTACTATTATCAGAATATTGTCTTTTATATACTGGCATTTTTTATCACTGATTATCGGACTTTCGATTAAAAATATTGATTTTATATTAAGCCCTTCCCCGCCATTAAGTATTGGAATAGTTTCAATATTAATTGCCAAAAAGAATAGAGCTAAATTCATATATAATGTTCAAGAAATATATCCTGACTTATTAATCAAAAATGGCACACTAAAATCAAGTATAATAATAAAATCACTTAAGTGGCTAGAAAAATATGTATATAATAATGCATCAGCAGTAATTACTATAGATCAAAATTTTTATGACCAGATTGTCGATAGATTATATGAAAAAGGTAAACTAAAAATTATACCGAATTTTGTTGATACCAAATTGTATAAGCCACTATCCAAAGAGGTAGAACTCCCTAAGCCATTTATTAAAAATAAAAATAAAATTCGATTATTATATGCAGGTAACATTGGATTTTATCAAGATTGGAATCCTGTATTATTTGCAGCAAAAAAATTAATAAATACAAATATTGAATTTTGGATTATAGGAGAGGGGGTAAAAAAAGAATATTTAATAAATGAAGTAGAAAAACATAATCTCACTAATATTAAAGTATTGCCATATCAAGATAGAGAATTAATGCCCTTTATTAATTCATTTGCTGATATTCACATTATCTCTATTAGTAAAGAAATGGAACATGAAGGTTTCCCTTCAAAGGTTTATACTATAATGGCTTGTTCAAAACCAATGATCGTTATTACTGGAAAAAACACTCCTTTGAATAATTTTTTAGAAAATTTAAATTGTGCAATATTAATTTCAGATAATAAAAATGAAAAATTTGTAGATACAATAACTGAATTGGCAGGTAATCAAATTAAAAGAGATCAAATGGGTGTTAATGGCTATAATACAATTTTAAATAAATATACTAAAGAGATAATTATAAATAAATATTTAAAAATATTTAACGAAATTTAATTAATTCTTTTCGCTGGATTTCCTGCGATAATAGAGTTTTCCGTAAAACTTTTTGTAACAATGCTTCCGGCACCAATTATTGAATTGTTTCCTATGTTCACTCCTTTAAGAATTATAGATTTTGTTCCAATAAATACGTCATCTCCTATAATTATAGGAGATGATATTGCCATAATAGAGTCAAGTTCTGTAAATCTTGTAGTTGAGTCTAATGAGTGAAAATCGGTATCTGCTATTATGACATCAGACCCAATTACACATCTATTCCCAATTATAATTGATTCAGCTGCACAAATTGTTGTTCCACTCATCCTAACATTGTCACCTATTATAATGCTAGATTGTTTTTTTAAAGTACGTATAATGGTCTTGTGAGAAACTCCTAAAGCAGTATAATTTTCATTAGAACATATTAAGCAATTATTTCCTATTTTGATTATAGATTCTTTTGAATTTTGAATTAATGGAATCCCAATCCATTGAATGCATTTTCCTGTTATTATATTTCTCTTGAACCATATAAACTTCAATATATTTTGTGTATATAAAATAGAAAAATAATATGGCCATTTGTTTATTAAAAATACTTTTGAAATTAATTTTATCATTTTCATTAAATCATAATTTAGATTAAAAATAATTGAATATTATCATTAAAGTTATGACAAATTAAGAAATGTTTTTGATTCAATTACGGTGAGTAATAGATTATTTACGTAACTATGTCGAATGGATTTTACCAATTTTGTAATGAAGTTAAAGTTTTTTCAGTTAAAATTGTTTACAAAAAATTGATGGTAAATGATCCAAAACAAAGACAACCAGATAATACCAATTCTAAACCTATTTATGCTAGGAGTCAGAATTAGGCCCACAGGAAGGCTTAATAAACCTACTTTTACATTAAATCATTACAACTTAGAGGTTAATCTAATTAGCCAAAGAATTTACTTTTAGAAAATTTTTCATTAACTTTGAGATAATGTTTTAAAAACTAGAAAGTATTTTTATAAAAAAACAAGCCATTCTAATTTAATTAATCAATTTTAAAAATATGTTTAAAATTAAAAATTTTAGCATTGTTCCAAAATTTGTAATTCTTCTTTTAGATCTTGGAGCTACAGCTACTGCACTTTTTATAGCAATTTTTATTCAAAAAAATGTCTCATTACAATTAATTGAGTGGGATCATGTAGTTAATGCCATATTGTTAATTTCACTTGTTAATTCATTAGTATTTATAATAACAAAATCCTATACTGGTATAGTTAGATACACTGGTGTGCAGGATGCAATTAGGATAAGTATTGCAATTGCATGCTCTTCATTTACAATTATTGTAATAAACACATTAGCCATAGGGTATAATAAAATTATTTCTTTAACTAACTTAATTATTACATTGTATACAATTTTTAGTTTTTTATTTTTAATAAGCTATCGTGTTCTTATTAAATATCTTTTTGCTTATGCAAAAAATTATAAAATGAAGAAAAAAAATGTTGTAATATTTGGTGCCGCAGATACGGGCGTGGCAACACAAAGAGTATTAGAAAACGACGGGCAATCCAATATACAGATAATTGCATTTATAGACGACGATAAAAAAAAGGGAAGTAAAAATTTAAATGGAGTGCCAATCATATCTTTTAGTACTTTAAAAGATATACTATTAGTTCAACCTATAGACGAGCTAATAATAGCAAGTTATACATTACCAATAAAACGTAAAAATGCAATTGTAGACTTTTGTTTAGATCATGATATTAAAGTATTAAGTGTGCCACCTTATACTAAATGGGCTGAAGGTAAATTTACTAGTCGTCAATTACAATCAATTCGAATTGAGGATTTGTTAGAGCGTGATACTATAAGTATAAACAATAATCAAATACGAGCGCAGATAAAAGGGAAAAGAATTCTAGTAACAGGAGCTGCTGGCTCAATTGGTTCAGAAATTGTTCGCCAATTAATTCCATATTCACCTGAACTTATTATTTTATGTGATCAAGCTGAAACACCTTTACATCATTTAGAATTAGAATTGCAAGGAAAAGAAAGTTATATTAACTTCATAAGTTTTTTAGCAGATATTTCAAATGTGAATAGGATGAATTACATGTTTAACGAATTTAAACCACAATATGTATATCATGCTGCTGCATATAAACATGTACCTATGATGGAATTATGCCCAACGGAAGCTGTTAGAAACAATGTAATCGGCGTTAAAATAATTGCAGATCTAGCTATAAAATATAACTCTGAACGTTTTGTAATGATTTCTACTGATAAGGCAGTTAACCCGACAAATGTAATGGGGGCTAGCAAAAGAATGGCAGAAATGTATGTACAAGCGTTATCAAAAGAAAAGCAACTTAATACTAAATTTATAACCACTCGTTTTGGAAATGTTTTAGGATCAAATGGTTCTGTTATTAATAGATTTAAAGAACAAATTGAAAAAGGCGGCCCAGTAACTGTAACACATCCTAATATCACAAGATATTTTATGACAATTCCTGAAGCTTGTCAATTAGTATTAGAAGCAGGAAGTATGGGAAATGGGGGTGAAATTTTTGTGTTCGATATGGGGCAGCCATTAGCAATTTCTGAATTAGCAAAGAAAATGATTCGGCTTTACGGACTTATTCCAAATATAGATATAAACATTACTTATACTGGATTACGTCCAGGTGAAAAATTATATGAGGAGTTATTAAATGATAACGAAAACACAACACAAACATATCATGATAAAATTTTAATTGCGAAAGTTAGAGATGTTTCATTAATTGCAGTAAAAAAATGCACTATTGAATTAGAAAATATTTTAAATTCTAATAATGATGAAATGCAATTAGTTAGTAAAATGAAAGAATTAGTTCCAGAATATATTAGTAATAATAGTATTTTTGAAAAACTAGATACTACTATTATTTCAATAGCAAATTGATTAAATAAAAACCTAATTTATATACTTAAGAATGCGTATCCGAAGGACATCCAGACAAATCAGCTTATCAGATTTCTGATGCATTAATTTATAATATTTTAGTATTTGACCCACAATCAAATATGGCTTGTGAAACTTTAGTAAGTTTTGATCATGGAGTATTAGCTGGTTAAGCAGAGTCTAAAGCTTACTAAGGTTTATAAATTATTGAGTATAATTTCATCAAGATGATTAGTCTCACTAAGAGTAAATATATACTCAAAAAGGTAGGTGCGAAATTTTATCTTCGATTCAAAAAAAATCTGCTAATCTTAACTAAAGATTTAATAGTAAATAAATGAGGTATATCAAATGCTTTTAGGGCCAACAAGAGCTCAAATGATGCAATGTGTATTTGGCATTTGGTAAATATTAATATACATAAATAGAAAATAAAATAATGAATACATTGTTCTTTATTTTATGCCAATAAATTAACTTACCATTATAATATTTACTAGAGAATGTTAATTCGATTTTTTGCTTGTATTATTCTTATAATACTTTCCCCTTTATTCCTGATTGTTGCAATAGCTATAATATTTGAAGATGGTTGTCCTGTTTTATTCACTCAAAAAAGAGTTGGTATCAACTATAGTTTTTTTCAGATTTATAAGTTTAGAAGCATGAAAAATAACACTCCTAATGTTGCAACCCATCTATTAAAAAATCCAGACCAATATCTTCTTAAAATTGGAAAATTAATTAGAAAGACAAGTCTAGATGAATTACCAAATTTAATAAATATTATAAAAGGAGAAATGTTATTTGTAGGCCCACGACCAGCTTTATATAATCAGGACGATCTTATGGAATTGCGTATATCAAATGGATTAGATCAATTAAAACCAGGATTGACTGGTTGGGCTCAAATAAACGGAAGAGATGAAATTACAATCAAAGAAAAAGTAATATTAGAAAAAGAATATTTAGATAATAAAACCCTGTGGTTTGATTTTAAGATAATTATTAAAACATTTACTAATGTAATTTTTAAAAAAGGCGTAAGCCATTAATAAATGCTATCAAATCAAATTAAACAAGTATTGATTACCGGCACTTCTGGTTTTGTGGGCCAAAATCTTCATCACTACTTAGTAGAAAAATATTTTCTTGTGATTCCTTTTTCAAGAAAAAATGGGTTAGAGTATAATTCAATTAATTATAATTTAATAAACAATTATAATATTGATACTATAATTCATTTGGCAGGCAAAGCCCATGATTTAAAGGATTTTTCAAATATCAACGAATATAATAAAGCAAATATAGATTTAACTAAAAATATTTTTGATGCATTTCTTAAGTCAAGCGCTAAAACATTTATATTTTTAAGCTCAGTCAAAGCGGTAAAGGATGATTTAGATTTTATACTTACCGAAGATGTTACACCGACTCCAAAAACTGTTTATGGAAAATCTAAATTAGATGCAGAAAAGTATATTCAATCATATACGAATTTAAATGACAAAAGAATCTTTATTATAAGACCTTGTATGATACATGGCCCCGGGAATAAAGGAAATTTAAATTTATTATATGAGTTTGTATCAAAGAAAATCCCATGGCCTTTGGGAGCATTTCAAAATAAAAGATCATTTTGTAGCGTTGAAAATTTATGCTTTGTAATTTATGAGATTATAATAAATAAAAATATTCAATCTGGGATATATAATATTGCAGATGATCAGCCTCTATCAACGAATCAAATTATACAATTAATTGCACAAAAAAGAAAAGTAAAACCTATTATACTTAATTTTAATAAAAGATTAATTCTAATAGTTGCAAAATTTGGAGATCTATTTAACTTACCACTTAACACAGAAAGATTGCATAAATTAACTGAAAATTATATTGTTTGCAATGACAAAATCAAGAAAGCAATAGGGAAAGAATTACCAATTACTAGTTATGAAGGTATGATCAAGACCTTAAATTCATTTATATAACAATACCTTTATTTAACCAAAAATGAATATTTTCAAGAGGACGGTATAAATTCAATAACTTTAGATTTTAAATATGATAGTACAAATTTTAGGTTTAGGTTATATTGGCTTACCAACTGCTTTACTAATAGCCAATAGTGGTATAGATGTACATGGTGTTGATGTTAATCCAACAATTGTGAAAAAAATAAATAATGCTGAAGTACATTTTGTTGAACCAGGTCTTGAAGATTTATTAAAAAAATGTATTAAAAATGGATTATTAATTGCATCTACAAACACAATTGAAGCAGACGTACATATAATTGTTGTTCCGACACCTTTTAAGCTTAATAAAGAACCAGATATATCATATGTTGAAATTGCAATTCGTTCAATTTTACCTAAATTAAAATTAGGAAATTTAATTATAATTGAATCTACTTGTCCAGTTGGAACAACTGAAAAAATTTCTGACCTTATCTTTAATGAATATCCAAGTTTAAGTAATGAACTTTTTATATCATATTGTCCAGAAAGAGTATTACCTGGAAATATTTTTTTTGAATTAGTGCATAACGATAGAGTTATCGGAGGAATTAATCGAAAATCAACAGATAAGGCAATTCAATTTTATAATATTTTTGTTAAAGGACAAAAACATCCTACAAATTCACGAACTGCTGAACTTTGCAAATTAACTGAAAATTCATCTAGAGATGTACAAATAGCATTTGCAAACGAATTATCTATGATTTGTGAAAAAGCTGAAGTAAATGTTTTAGATTTAATCAGTTTGGCAAATAAACACCCACGAGTAAATATTTTGCAACCAGGTTGTGGTGTTGGAGGACATTGCATTGCAGTAGATCCATATTTTATTGCTTATAATTATCCAGTTGAAAGTAAATTAATTATTAAGGCAAGAGAAATTAATAATTATAAATCTGACTGGTGTTTTGAAAAAATCACTAAAACTGCAATTGATTTTAAAATAAGACATGGTTTTGACCCTGTAATTGCTCTAATGGGAATGGCATTTAAACCAAATATTGATGATCTAAGAGAGTCACCCGCAGTTAAAATAATTAATAAAATAGTTTCTAAATTTCCAAATAAATATTTAATTTCAGAGCCAAATATAAAGCTACATGAGAACTACAAAATAACTGAATATTCAAGCGCTTACAATAACGCCGATATAGTTGTTTTTTTAGTTGCTCATGATGATTTTAAAAATTTAAAATACAAAGCTGATAAAATAATTATTGATTTTTGTGGAGTTTTTTTACAAAACAAATTTAATGAGTAAAAAAAAGTTATTATTTGTATTTGGCACTAGACCAGAAGCTATAAAAATGGCACCATTAATTTTAGAGTTTAAAAAACATGCTGATATTTTTGATATAAAAGTATGCGTAACTGGACAACATCGGGAAATGCTAGATCAAATACTTGATTTATTTTCAATTTTACCTGATTACGATTTAAATATTATGAAAGTTGGCCAAGATTTATATGATATTACAACAAAGGTTTTAATAGGAATGCGAGAAGTTTTACAATTATGTTCACCAGATCTAGTTTTTGTACATGGTGATACATCTACATCTACCGCAGCTGCTTTGGCAGCATTTTATAAAAAAATAACTATAGCTCATATAGAGGCTGGATTACGTACAAGGAATATTTATAGCCCATGGCCTGAAGAAATTAATAGACAAATTACTGCAAGGCTTTCTAATTTTCATTTTACCCCAACTGATACAAGCAAATTAAATTTACTTAATGAAGCAATTGATAATGAAAAGATATTTGTAACAGGCAATTCTGTAATTGACGCATTACATATAATTATTTCTAAAATTAATTCTGAAGTTGACTTTAGAAATAAAATTATTATAGAACTTAACGCTGCTGGAATTAGTAAATTAAATATTAATTCATGGAGTTCAAAAACGAATCAACGTAAAATGATTTTAATTACAGGGCATCGAAGAGAAAATTTTGGTGATGGTTTCATAGAGATTTGCACTGCAATAAAAGAACTTGCTATTAATTTCGAAAATATAGATTTTGTTTATCCTATGCATTTAAATCCAAATGTAAGAAGTGCAATTAATACAGTTTTTGGTGACTATAATAATCCTGCAAATAAATTTTCAAATTTATTCTTTATTGAGCCTTTAGATTATTTACCTTTCGTTTTTTTAATGAATATATCTTATTTAGTACTTACAGATTCTGGAGGAATTCAAGAAGAAGCTCCTAGCCTAGGGAAACCTGTTTTAGTGATGAGAGAGAATACGGAAAGACCAGAGGCGGTTTCTTCCGGAACAGTTATTCTTGTTGGTACGAATAAATTTTTAATTATCGAAAAAGTTACTAACTTAATAAATAATTACAATTTATACAAGGAAATGGCAAAAGCTACAAATCCATATGGAAATGGAACTACATCAAAAAAAATTGTTTTATTAATTACAAGCTTAATGGAAAATAAAGAATTTTAAATGAGAATTTTATTAATTCAAAATTCAATTACTAATTATAATTTACCTATATATAAAATATTAAGCGAGGAGTCTAATATAAATTTAACAATTGCTCATTTTTCTAAAAATATTAATTATCTAAATCAAACTTTTAAAGTAATTAATTTAAAAATTTTTACATTTTTATCTTTAAAAGTTTCATTTAATAAAATTTATTCAATTTGTAATAATTACGATGTTGTCATAGCAATGGCAGATTTACATTGGTTAAATTTAATGCTTCTCGGTTTCCATAAAAAAAGAAAATTTAAATTAATTTATTGGGGTATTGGAGTATCTGCTTCAATTGCTAATAAATTTGATTTTAAAACTAGATGGAATAAATTAAGATTTTTTTTAATGAATAGAGCAGATGCTTTATTATTTTATAGTGACTACCCGATATCAAAATATATAAAAAACGGGTTTGACTCAAAAAAATTATTTGTTGCTGATAATACAGTTGAAGTAAATAAATCTGACAAAAAAACTCCATCAAAAAAAACTATTATTTTTATTGGCACTTTATATAAAGAAAAAGGTATATATGATTTATTAAATTCATATATACAATTAAACAAACTTTATAATCTACCAATTCTTAATATAATTGGAAGCGGAGCTGAGTATAAAAAAATAGAAAAATTAATATCCCTTAATAACCTAAATGATAAAATCAAATTACTTGGATCAATTTTTGATAATAAATTACTAGAAGTACTATTTTCTGAAGCAATTGCATGTATTTCACCAAAACAAGCTGGATTATCTGTTTTATTAAGTATGGGATTTGGAGTCCCTTTTATAACTAAATATGATGCCATTACTGGTGGAGAAATATTTAATATTAAAG
>Ga0114977_10001174_pt1 | contig 17117 bp, 27 predicted proteins | sample S_130805_MF_Meta_FD_87026 | JGI IMG/M metagenome (GOLD analysis project Ga0114977, IMG submission 87026) | Freshwater microbial communities from Lake Simoncouche, Canada to study carbon cycling - S_130805_MF_MetaG | ecosystem: Environmental > Aquatic > Freshwater > Lake | place: Lake...
AAATGTTCCTTGATGGCAAACTTAGTCAACAGACCTTGTTCTCTACCCAATGCTTCCAATTCCCACGGTTGTATCCAGTAATCTATATCATCTGAATTGACTTTTTTGCCACGCCAATTCGTCATACTATCATTCAATTCACCTTCTACATATTGTTTAACATGGACCATTTCATGTGCTAATGTTTCTAATATGTTCCTAGAACCAATACCAGGATGAATTTCTATTTTGAATTCTCTGGCTTTTTTTAAAGTGTTGTAATCAACTATTTCAGCACAACCAAATTCTGTAATCTTATCATTGAAACAAATAACTGTATAACAATTATTACGAATTCGTGTATTGGGTATTAATTCTTCGGCGAAATATTTTGCTGCTCGTTCTATGTATGGTTTAAAATCTTTGTCAGGACAATTCACTACTTTTATATTCATGTAAGTCTCCTGTAAGTTAGTTTAAATCATTAGAACTCCGGCTTATTTAGTTTCTCCACAATGACCCCAGCTTTGGCCAGAAAATTGATACCATCGTCAGACTTGTAAGAGTTCCTGTATAGAACACTGTTAATGCCACTTTGGTAGATAAGTTTGGCACAGTCCAGACATGGAGCATGGGTAACAAACATAGTAGCACCGTTACCAGATTCTGTAGATTTAGCAAGTTTTGCAATTGCATTTGTTTCAGCATGAAGTACCTCTGGTTTTGTTTTAAGACGATAACGTCTGGCTATTTGAAAACTTCCATAGCTGTTTGTAATTACTTGAATTTCTTCAAACGGCCAGCCTTCTTTAATCTCGTCAGGATCGAGCCAACCTCCTGCGTCTACGCTCATATAATCTTTATATTCACAATCGTTATCCCAGCCAGCAGGCATACCATTGTAACCAATAGATATGATTCTATCTTCTTTGACTACAATGGCACCAACATGAAGTCTTTTAGCCGAGGACAATTCTGCAAATGTCTCAGCCACTTTCATATATGCATCACGAAATTTGTCTTTCACAGAACCTCGTAATCTTCTTTACCACATCCACATTCGGGACAAGTGAAGTCATCAGGCAATTGATTCCAAATACCTTCTAGTTCATCATTGTGTTCATGGCCACAAACTACGCATACGTGTACTTCAGTCATAGGTTCTCCAATTTTTGTTGATATGCTTTTGCATGGCGTTCTTCAATTTTCTTCAAAGCAGAAAAACGCTTTTGTGCTTTTTCTAGAACTGCCTTAAATTGTTCAGCATGTTCTTTGGATTCTTGTGTTTGCTCGGCAGCTTCTTGTGCTGCTTCCAACAAACCCTCACCCCTTGCTTCGGCTTCCATTTGAGGATACATGTGTGTAAACTCATAAGTCTCACCTTCAATGGCCATTTCAAGACACTCCTTGGTTGATGGTTTACCAATCAACAATTCAAGGTGACCCCAAGCGTGTTGTAGTTCTTGATCCGCAGTATGCCAAAAGTGTTTGGCAATTTCTTCATGTCCTTCTTCCATTGCAATTCTAGCAAAATAACGGTACTTGATGTGTGCTTGACTCTCGCCAGCCAATGCAGCCTCAAGGTTTTTAATTGTAACTGACATACTTTCTCCTAATAAAAAATTGGTGCCCACAGATGGAATTGAACCACCACTCAATGAATTATGAGTTCACTGCTTTACCATTAAGCTATGTGGGCTATTATTTGATATACTCTAAAGAATCTTTACGCATCAATTTTGGTGTCTCTCTGATACCAATGTTCTTGATTACATAAACAAATTGCACACCATCAATCTCCTTGACTTCTGGTCCGCAAACGAAATAAGTTTCATGTGTGGTTTTCACACGGACTTTTTTGATGGTTGATTTTTCTGTTTTCATGATGAGTATTATATAGGCAAAAAAAGAGGTTGTCAAGCAACCCCTTAGATTTTAGTAGTACCGGTTTTGTAATAACCTGGTATTATATTCCAGCGTCAGTCTTTCGACATCGCCTTCATTCTTGGGATCCCTAGAGGTAATAAATGATTCCAAATCATTTCCATAATTACCACTTATTCGTTTAAAGAAGTTGTTAATTAGTTGAATCATTTATCTTCCTTCTCCTTGATGGAGATTTTCTTAATAGCGTCTTGTACTTTGACCATGTTTTCTAGCCAAATTCTAAGCATACCATTCATCATTTCTGCATCTTGAATTTCTACTTTATCTGCAAGAGTAAAGGTACGTTCAAACCCACGGTTGGCAATACCTTTGAATAGGTATTCTTCTTCATCATCATCTTTAGATGCAGCTTTAATTACAAGTTTGTTTCCTTCCAAAGTCATCTCAATGTCAGACTTAGCAAAACCAGCAACAGCCATTTCAATGACGTACTTGTTTTCTTTTACTTGTTTGATATTGTATGGAGGATAAGATACGGCTTTTGTTGCAGCTGCCGTTGCTGCTTCACGCATAAGTTCCAATGTATCATTGAATCCTACTGTGAATGATTGCATTTTACCAAAGTCGGTATTAAAAAAATCTTTCATAAGATTTGTCATGTGTTTCTCCTAAAAGCGAGATTAAAAAATTGATACCCCGAAGGCGTATCGGTTGAAATACTGGTTACGGGATCCAGTGACACCCTATCGTTGTGCCCGCTTTAAAACGCTCCTAAGGTAGGTGGAGCACCTCTTTCCCATCCCAAGGGACTAGGACTATAACATATATTTATATTAGGTGTCAACCATTATTCGGTTTTTTACCAATATTATACTTTGGTACTAATTGCCAATCATCCTTCTCTTTGTGAGAAATTATTTTGATTTGTGATAGAAAAATAGGTTCTGGAACTTCAGTTTGTTTTGCATTTACCAATTTGACCAGTCCCCAATCTTCTAACAAGTTAGCAATAGCATTCCTACGAGCCAAGTCACTTTCTGAAATGTCTGTTGGTTTGCCATCTAACGCAAATAATTCTTTGAAATGTACTACATAATATTGTCCACGTTTGTGTAGTATGTGACATGATTGATATAAAATTTGGTCTTTTTTGGAAGCTACACCAATACGTGTTAACGTTTCACGCACTTTTAGAAAGTCATCTTTTTCGTTCAATGTTACTTCAATTAGGTCATTAAGATTTACCATTATTCTTCACTCCGCCGGTGTCTGTTTTTATTTTTATTACAGCGATTTGTTCATCGGAGAGAATACGTAGGGCCTCTTTGGCCTTGGCGTTAGAATAACCAAAATAGGCTTTCACACACTCAATATTCTCGTCAGTTTTGGACTTTTGCCAGGGTTGAAAACCCCGTTTCATCGGTCTAATACTATTTAGAAAATACTGGTACTGTATGTCCTTATCGGTACCTGGATAAAGATTCATTTCATTTGCATAAAGTACACAATCCATGTGATAGGATAGTGAACGATTTACAATGAATGGTGCATAATCTACAAAGTCTAGGTCTCCGTCTGGTTTTTTCTTACGGAAAATGAAGTCAACGTAGTCAAACGGACTCATTTGAATTCACACTCAACCATGATTTCTGTCAAACAGGCAATAAGATTAATCTCATGGTCTGCAACAAAGGCTGCCTGATATTGATATTTGGCAATAATAACAACCATCTGTGGCACAGAATTGGCTTCTAATGTTTCATACAATGATTCATATAACTTACGAAACAAGGTGGTTGCATCATTGTCTAGATTGCCTGTAACCCATTTACGACAAGCCGTAAAGTCTTTTGATTTCAAGGACTTAACCAATTCAGATATATTAACATCAGATACAGATGCAAGAATACCTTTGTCAATTGTACCTGACACGGAATATCGTTGCAGTTCATTTAGAATGCGGCGATTGTCAGGGAAATGTTTGGTGATAACGGCAGCCACAACCTGTTTGTCGTATTTAATACCTTCTTGTTCCAAAATCCATTCCACACGTTTAAAGAATTGTGCAGCCATCTTAGGTTTACTACCATTGATTTTGAAATCAACAACAGTACAACGTGAATGGATTGGATCAATAATCCTATTCTTAAAGTTACAGGTGAAGATAAACGAACAGTTCTCAGAGAACTCCTCGATTGCACCACGTAACGCAGGTTGAGTTGAATTTGGATTTAGATAATCTGCCTCATCAATGATGATGACCTTACGTCCACCAGTCAAGGATACAGATGAGGCATAGTTCTTAATTTTGTTTCTGAATGTGTCAATACCTGACTCATCAGACCCGTTGATGACAATGTAATCACAACCAACTTCTTGACACAAGGCTTTTGCAATGGTTGTTTTACCAACACCAGCAGTACCTGATAGTAGAAGATTTGGAATCTCTTTACGGTTTACATATTCTTGGAAAGTTGCCTTGATACCTTCAGGCAAAATACAATCTTCAACGGTTTTAGGGCGATACTTCTCCACCCAAAGCATATGCTCGTTCATTCACAATCTCCATAATATAATAAATCATTTTAGGCCGGAAATGGCCAGTTCAATTCAGATTCAAGTTCTTTGACACGGCCTTCCAATACAGAAATTGCTGTATTAAAATGACCAGTGCCTTCCGATTCAGGTCTGTAACGAGTTTTTAAAATCTGAATTTCTTTTCTGAGTACATCAATGTATTCAGTTTTGTCTGTCCATGTTCTAATTTCACCCATCATTTCACCTCATTCATACTTTCAAATAATGCTTCAAATTCTTTTGACTCAGCCACTTCAGTCTGAAAAGAATTTTTGAATTGTGTTTTTGCCATACGTTTGACAATCTTTTTAGGGATTTTCAATTCATCGTGTGCAAAATCCACAATGTCTTTCATTGCTTCGTTATTGCCTTGATTCTTGCTCATGTGTAGAACAAGTTCATCAATATAACCTTTAAGTTTTTTCAGTTGTTCTTCATCAAAAGAACCGAACAATGTATTTACTTTAGTCATGCGCCGCCATCCTTCCAATAACATCATATTCAGATTCATCAACAATTATACTACCAGTAGTCAAGTTAATTGCAGTTTTGCCAATAAGAGCATTTCGTTCTTCATCATCTGTTTTAGGCACCTGAAATACTGCCACGATGTAGTGTGGATTTATCGCAACTTTATGTCCATTAACGGCATCTGTTAACCAAATCATATTATTCTCCAAATTTAGAATGTTTAGCTTCGATGGCAATCCAGTATTGCAAATCACCTTTAGTATTTTTAAAGGACGCTAAACCTTTAGATGAAATTTCTATGTCATAAGAATCAGGCATCATCTTCAAATTTTCTGTCAAGAAAACTGCCTTGAATACAGAACCATTACCATCGGTAATCTCTGTAGAATTAACGTGAGCTGCATCATCGTTTGCATCAAAAGATGTAACATAAATCTTATCACCATCAGACATGATAGCAACGTTAGGTGATTGCAACACAGCAGACGATTTCATAATGTTGGCTAAGTCTTCCGCAGTCAAAGAAAACGATGCATCAACCGATGGAAGGTTCAATTCTTTTTCTGGTACTGTAACGATAACATTACGTGAAGTTGTACGATAGTTTAGTTTCTTACGACCTGACTTGAAGATAACGTGTTTGTCATCAAAATCAATCTCACCATCTTTGTACAATGATTGTACAGACAAGAACTGGTTCAAATCATGGATACAAAAATCCTGTGGAAAGTCATCTGTGATTGTGGCTTTTGCCAACACAGTTTTGGTTGGAGAAATTGTTGCAAGCTTGTTTCCTTTTTTGAATTCAATACTTGCATTGATACCAACAAAGTTCTTTAGAACCGTTAGTGTCTCATTAGAAATTTTCATTTGTTTTCCTCATAATAAAATTAACATGAATAGAGTATATCATGTTCATACAAAAACATCAAGCAACACATTGCGTGTGCCAGGTGATGTTTACCGGATTCTGGATCAAGGATTTCACCTTTCTTCCATGCCCATATGTGCCGTTCCATTGCATCAAAATATCTGCGTTTAGAATCAGGTACAACTTTCCAATTATCTCTCTCATACTTTTCAGCACCAAATGTCAATACATTAACAGTGGCCTCAAGAGCAAGAGGTGGCAACAAACCATATTCTAGTTTGTTGCCGTCAAATTTACGACCACCAGTAGTGGCTGTTTGAGATGCTTTGACTACATCATCAGACATTACATTTCTCCAACGTAATTGGCAACTGCAGGCATATCACCTTTGAAGTGATAAGTACCAATGTGGTCAGCACGCATCCAAGGACACAAGTAGATTTCTCCACCAATTTTGCGCCAGAGTTGACAGAACATATAATCTTCACTCAAGTAACGGTCTGTACCACCACCAGTCGCTGAATCTTTTGAATCAATGATAGTGTCAAAGTATGCATGAATGTAACGTGAACCATCAAAGTGTGCTTGGCCAACGTGGTCAGGTTTGTAACGAAGTTGTGGATATGCTTCTGCAAATTTAGGAAACACTTCACGTTTTACCAACATGAAACCTGTTCCAATTTCCAAAACTTGTAATGGTTCTGTTACAGAAAATTTCTCTGTTCCATGTACGGGATTGAAAACATAATCTCCAGTAACCTTTTCAAGAATGCCAGCATCTATATCCGGATTCTTTTCCATGGCCTTTTTAACTGAACGCCACTTAATGGCCTTCTTAGGATAAGGCCCACCAATAACATCTTTATCTAAAGCCAACATTGCAATAACGTCTTGTGGATTAAAGTGAATGTCAGCATCTAAGAATAATAGATGTGTACAGTCCGAACGAGAAACAAATTCATCAACAAGATAGTTTCTTGCTCTTGTAATTAAAGATTCATTGAAAAGAAATGAAAATTTAACTGTGATTCCATATTGCATACAAATTGCTTGTAGGTCTAAACAAGCTTTGGCATATAAGCCATGATTCATACCACCATACATTGGTGTTGCAACAAATAAACTTTTCTTTTGAAGCTCTTCTTTTTTAATTGAAATTTCCATTATCTCTCCAAAGATATAAAAAAAGGGAGACCACCAAGGCGGTACTCCCTATCATTCACTGATTAAGCAGTGTAGCTGTAACCTGCATTGATAGCAGTACGAACCATTGCTTTAGTTGGTTTACCCATACGATACACGGCAACTTTGCTGCCATCGCCACGGGTTTTGGTGTTTGTGTAGATAACGTGACCTTCTTTACGAAGTTCTTCTACACGAGCAGAAACGTTTTGAATGCCAAAACGAGCACGAGCCTGTGCAACTGACAAGGTGTTGTAACCCTCTGTCTTGCTCAAAAAGTTAAGGATTTTTGCTTTCGCAGAAATTTTGTTAGTCATAATATAATCTCCTAATAATGACAAAGTTAAAAAAAACAAACTTGCTTTCACAAGCATTCACATCATAACACTATTTAGTGTGTGTGTCAAGCATAATCACCAGGATGTTATAATCCTGGCGGTATACTTGTTTAAAACACCAAAGGATTGCCGCATACATCGACAACACCTTTTTCCATTGGACTTCCTCCATCCAATGGATTTGGTGATATATCTTGGGCCAAAAACCCTTTAAATCTAACTGGGTGGTTTTTAACCAAAAGGTCCAGTTTAATATTGTATCCACAAACTTTTAGTAGTTGTTGGATACTCTTGCAGTCCTCTTCAATAAAAGAATTAAATGTTTCTAACCATTTTTCCCTTTGTTTGTGTATTGCAGGTGCAGCTTTAGGATTGTCTTGAATCCAAGCATAAATCTCAACTTCTTTACCATCATATAGTTGTGATAATTTTTTTGCATCAAACAAGGTTGTCTTTGGTGTTTTAATTCCAGTTATATAACCAAGTCGATTTAATTTATCCCATGCAGCATCACCACCATAAGGAATATTATTTTGAATTGCAAATTCTTCTGTTGAAAGTGAACCACCCTCTGTGTGGTAATTTCTTATTGTAGAAGATGTTGGCAAATGTGTTCTGAGTTTTTTGAAAATCTTTGTTTGTGCAGTTTTTGTTTTGTCCGCAGCCAAAATGGAAATTAAACTTTTGACTTCAACGTCATCGTTTACAATTTCATTTTGTTGCACAGCTTCTTTAACTTGCATTACAATGTCCATGATTGTATTAGAGATGGAAGGTGTTTTGTGATGATTAGAAACATTTTTATGTTTTCTTTCATCTAATGGTGTATCAAATTCCAACACATCATACATCATTGAATCCCAACCAGCTTGTTCAGCGGCTGCATCTCGGTGATATCCAGATAGGCCGATAAACCTGTCTTTGTTATTGGGATCAATTTTTACAGTAGGTGGAGAGCAAGTGTAAACATAACCATTTACAATTAATGAATCTCGCAATTCTGGAACTTTAGTCAAGATAACGTGATGTTGTCTTGGATTTTTACTCATGGGATATGTTACTTTACCGGTTTTTCCACGTTTAAGGACAACACGTTTTTTAAATGTAACACCTGGGGGATAATTTGGAGGGCATGCCTCCAGAGATTTTTCTACGTCAAATACAGTTTTCATATAATTTCCTTTTAAGTTAGATACTTCTTTCTTAGTTGATATATGTTACTCTACTGAATAACACACCTTTTTACCTACCAACTTGTGGTAGATATTTTGTCTTGGTTTCTTCCCAAGACATGAATATCAAGTCATCGTAGAACAAGTTCTCATAAGAAACAGTATTCTTTTTCTTTAACATTGATATCCGACCCTTAGCATACTTGGTTTTCCAAATATTGGCAAGAGCTTGTTCACTGGTATCGAACATCTTTACCAGTTGTTCATCACCAATCTCCTTGCGGAGGTATTCATTGGTGTTATTGTACAGCGGAGAAAAATAAATTCCACGCTGATGTTCGGTACGAATAAGTTGTTTTGGAATATCCAACTTACCATACGCAAAGTTTAATGTACGGTTCTTGTGGTCACGTTTTAATGGAAGACCTTTTGGATTCTTGGCTTCCCACCATTCAAAGTAACGGCGTGTATGATTCTCTTTTACCCAATCATATACCATTCTCATGGTCTTTTTTGTAGGTTCAAAAGCAACCGAACCAGAACTGAAACCCATTTTGTTCCAGTGTTCAAGACCATCATACTGAGATAAACCACCAGACTTAGTATTCCCGTAAAGAGAAGTCGTTGTAACTCCAACAAGAACATCACCATATTGTCTTTTCCAATCATTCTGTACAGTATCGGCAAGACATAACAATGCCAATAACTTACCGCCCATATAGTTGAACCCCAAAGGTTGTAAAGGAACAATCGTGGAACCAATGGCCGTGTGATTAATCATACCTTGTTGTGTCTTAACATCTCTGGCCCATCCAATCTCTTTATCTCTTGGAGTCAAGTCCAAGAAGTCGGATGATATACAAATAACACCTAGGTACTTACCAGATGTTTCATCAATCACGGTGTAATAAAGGTTACGACCAATATTAGAATTGTTCTTCATTGTGGACGAAAAGGTACGAATAGTATTCCACGTTTCTGCCAAATCACCATTAGATAATACCAATGTTGGTTTCAGTTTTTCGTAGTCATCTGGACCTTCAGGCATCCAGAAATTAGTTTTTACTTTATCAATAAGTTTTTGTTGTTCAACATCTACCAATTGGTGTTCATCACCAAATAATGTAGTGATAGTTCTAGTGGGATATTTTTCATGCACCTCACACCATTTCTGGTATAAGGTGTATTCACGCACATCCATTTGTGATGCGTAGGTTAAATCTTTGATGAGATTTTCTTTGAGTGTATCAGTATCAATGTGTTCAAAACGGTCTGAAGTAAATTCATCAGACCAAGTACGCCATTGTTCTTCTACATCAGGTATGTGTTTTTTGGTTGCCATTAGTCATCTGTTTCATCATCTTAGGGTTAAAGTATTTGCGTCTAATCTTTTCCAGTTTTTTAAGTCCAAACTGTAACGCAAGAGGTTTTACCCTTGAAGTATACATGATTCCATTCATATGGTCAAGCTCATGGAGGAAACACCGTGCAGATATACCATCAAAGATTGATTCTTTCTTTGTTCCTGTGAAATCTTGGTATTCAACCCAAATCTTTTTAGGTCTGGTAATACGCAAATTCAATAGTGGCCACGATAAACATCCTTCTTCTAAGTGAGATTCACCTTCAGATTTAATCAATTTAGGATTAAAGAATGCCACATATTCATCATCGGTACCCATAACAAAAACTCGGTGTGGATAACCACATTGGTTGGCAGATAATCCAAAACCATTATGTTTCTTACAAGTTTCTACCAACGTGGATGCAAATGAATTTGGATCAACTGGAGGATTACTGAAATCAAATTCAGGTAAAACATTATATAAACCTGGCCAATCTGCTGGCGCTAATTTAAAGGTTGGTATATCAACCTTAATCTTGGCTTCTTCTTTCGTATCATATAAAATAATATCATCACTCATTTTGCAATCCTTGAAAAATTGTTTTTCTTTTCAAATTTAATAATTGACCTAAACTTATCAAAGAGTTGGTCGCCTTTGTGGGAAATAACAAACACATTGGTGTCTGTACCCATTTCATTAATCAATTTTAGAAATTCTTCCGTACCAACGGTATCTAAACTTGAATCAAACACTTCATCCAATATCAATAGGTTTGTATTGGTGGAGTTCTTTAACTTGGCAATCTGTCTCCATGTGAATAACAAAGCCAAATCAATACGCATCTTTTCACCTTCAGAGAAATTGGCATAAGAGAATTCATCACGATGCCTACTCTTAATTGTTTCTTCAAAGTTTTCATTGATGTTGAAGTTGACAAAGAAGTCCATAGCAGTCAGGTACTTGTTAATCAACTTGTTCATAATTGGTAAATACTGTTTAATGATTCTGGTTTTAATACCACCATCTTTCAACAACGTACCTGCAAATTCATGGTAATGTTTTTCTGATAACTGTTCTTTATATAAAGTGGTATAAGATTCTAATTCTTGTTTCAGTTCAATTAACTTCTGGTCAGCACCTTCTGCACCAACTTTTTTCTCATCCAGTTCACGTAACTCAACATTCAATTTTGAAATGTATTGATTGATAGATGTTATGGTAGAATTGTGTTTAATAATTTCACCATTGTGTGCATTAATATGGTTAATAATGTTGGTGATTGACTTCACCTCATTGGTAACTTTGGTCAGTTCTTCATCAATTTCTTGGAGGCCAGTCCTTTGTGTATCAATTTTCTCTGTCTTTTCTTTAACTTGAGAATCTTTCCATTCAGGAGTAATTGATTGTTTACAGGTTGGACAGTCGTGGTTATTTTCATAGAACTGAATCTCCTTTTCATTACGGTCAATATTAGTTTGAACCTTGCCTTTGATTTGAAATAGACCCTTAGCTTTCTTGTCAAGTTTCTCTTTCTTATCACCAACTTTATCTTGTAATACGTCTATATGTTTGTTAATCAACTCAATATCTTTTTCCAATTGTTGGATGTGTAGATTTGATTCTGCAACCTCTTGCACTCTCTTTTGTATTTCGGCAACTCTGTTCTTATTATTTTCTTCAATGTTCTGCTTTTGTAGATTGATTTTTTCTTCTACAAGTTTAATATCGTATTTGGATTTGGTAATACCATCTTTTAATACCGACATTTTCTCTTTGACAATGACATTCATTGACGAGAATATTTGTATGTCTAACAAATCTTCAATGATAGTTCTACGGTCAGCAGCAGACAGTTGCATGAATGGTACAAAGGATGCTGAACCAAGAATGACAACTTGCGTGAAGGATTTATAATTTAATTTGAGAATATTCTTCTCTAAAATCTCTTGGTAATCCTTTGAAGCTGCATCTTGGTTCAGCAATACATCGTTCAGGTATATTTCAAACACGTTTGGTTTGATACCACGAATAACTTTATACCGTTTCTGGCCAATATTAAATTCTACTTCCACCAAGGCATCCCGACCATTGATGGAGTTTAATAACTGGGGCTTATTTATCTTACGAAACGGTTTACCAAATAAACCGAAGCATAATGCATCTAAAATAGTGGATTTTCCAGCACCATTCTGACCAATAATCAACGTATTTGTGGATTTGGTAAAGTTAATTTCCGTAAATGAAGCCCCGGTAGAAAGAAAATTCTTCCACCTAATTGTTTGAAATAATATCATGCTTGTTCAGTATTCAATGCCTCTACGTAGAGTTCTTTCAATAATGTTTTCAATTTGTCGTTATCAATACCATCATCTTTGATAGTCTCCACATATTTGTTTAATGTGGTCAACGTATCTTCAGCTTGGTCTAACATATCATCATCAAGGCCTTCTGTAAGGTCCGTGAAATCTTCAGCGATTGTAACATCTACTGGATTGACATTATACAGGTTACTCATCAGTTTGTCAAACAAATATGGGTTAGTCTTGTTAATTACTACCACCTTTACATACTTGCCTGTATATCCAGATAGGTCCATATTTGTAATATCTGAAATGGTATCTTTCTTGTCATCATAGGTAATCCGATGGAACATTTTGTTTGGATTTTTTATGAATTCCAACGAACGCCTATCCATATCAAATATATGAAAACCCCTATCGTCATTATAGTCTTGCCAAGTAAGTTCATACGGGTTGCCCAAATAGAAGATACCATCAGCATTGGACTTATGATGATAATGGCCAGAAAAAGTATACTCAAACTTCCTGAATAGAGCACGTTCCAATCCTTCATGTGATGGCATACCACGATACATGGCAAACCCAGAAACTTCTAAATGACCCATACAGATTGTGGCAGAGGTGTTCTTAATTTCTTCCATAGAACGTTCATAATTCTCGGCACATATCCACGGTAACATACAAACATCATACGATGTATCTTCATATTTCAAATGTATGGTTTGTGGCGAATCAATAACGGTTATGTTATCATACTCACGCAACAACAAATCAACCGAGTTTACATCATTGGTATTCTTAAAGTAAGTATCATGGTTACCGGCAAGCATATGAACTTCAATACCCATTTCATGTAATGGAGTAAAGAACATTTGTTTTGTTCTTTTTAAGGTAAAAAAGTTTACATATTTGCGTCTATCAAAAGTATCACCAAGAATAAGAACAGTGCGAATTCCGGCAGCCTGTAGATTAGGAAAGAATACCTCATTATAAAATTTTTCATAGAAATCCAAGAAGTGTGTGGAATCATTACGAGCTCCAAAATGTTGGTCGGTAATTATTGCTACTTTCATTTTGCCTTTAATTTTTCAATGTCCAATACTCTTTGTCTTAACTCAGTGGTACTGAAACTGTGTTGTCTACTATTGAAGTATACAGCAATTGGTAAATTATAACCAGTAAATTGCTTATCTTTATACTCCTCACCAATGATTCTAACATCAATTGGATAAGAAGTCAATATGTCCAGTAATTCTTTTTCTGTACCATATGGTATAATTTCGTCAACATAAGAACAAGCTTTGACCTGTATGAATCTTTCCAATACCGTTTGTACTGGTTTATTTTTGGTACCAGGTCTATCAATTGTAGGATCAATCATCAGACCAACAATCAAATAATCACATTGAGTCTTTGCTTCTTTTAACATCATCACATGACCTGCATGGAACAAATCAAATGTGGAACAAGTAAATCCAACTTTCATAATTACCCCTCAATAAATTTTTCAAGTCCTTTTGGTTTCCTTATGGCATCTTTTTCTGCCTTTTTAGTTTTTCTGGCATCTTCATATGTTTCAATAAACTCGGCAATATTGTCATAGAGTTCAAATTGCCTTGTAGAACCATCTTCGGATTCCATCATCTCAAATTCATCCAGAATACCATACATCTCTGTGGCCTTGTACTTGACGTATAATTGTTTCTTCTCCTTTTGTATACGTCTTAGGAAAGCAAAGTAAATTACCTGTGTAAAGTATGCAAATGGGTTGGAAGATTTTGTTTCATCAAAGTTTTCAAAATACATAAGACAGTTCTCAATGCCATCTGAAATCATTTCATCTCGGTAACTATAGTTGATGAAGTTAGGTTTATGTGATAAACCTTCCGCAATCTTCATAAAGCATTCACCAATGTAATTTGGTATCTTAGGTTTTGGTGTATTTTCTTTTGTGGCAATTGCACAGGCAGCCTTGTAATCCGTTAAGGCCTTTAAGAAATCTTGATTGTTAATATAATGTTTAGGTTTACTCATTCAAATGTACCATAAAAAGTTGTTGACAAGGGGCTTGACAAATGTTATAGTTCGTATGTAGCCCCCATGATGTTTAGTGTAATTTTAAGTTCTTTGTATTATCCATTTCATCCATAGCACTTAAAACTTCCAGCATATATTCCTTTTCATCTTCTGTAGATGCGTTCTTCTTTTTCTCAATTGAGTCATTTACTTTCTCCACGGTAGTGTGGAAATACTCCTTAAAGTCATCACTTGGTTCCATAACACAGAGAATATCTTCCCATTTAACAGAAGCACGATTCTCTTTTATCATGGCAATTGGAAGCCATTGTTGCATTACCAAATTCATGTTTCTTACTTCAAACATCATAGGTTCTTTGACCTCAACTACCTCATTATTCTGACTATCAAAATAACAAATAACATCAAGGCCATCTTTAAATCTAACAATTTTTACTTCATCCATTTTTAAGTCCTATGTTGTAGATTTTGAATGAAAACTTTTCTTCATTATATATCTTTACTCTTTCCACAAAATGTTTTAATGTAAAGTTCATATGTTTTTTATATCTCATATCATCTGCAATATCATACAGAGTAGCCATCTCTTTGCCTTCACTTTGTCTTAGTCCTCGTCCAATAGACTGGAGGTTTCGTACTCTACTTTTGCTAGGTGAAGCAAAAATAACGTTGTGCAAGTTCCGAATATTAATACCGGTACTGAAAGTACCAAAAGAAGCAACAACAATAGCATCATTTTCTATCTCCATAATTCTACGGACTTCCTCTCGGTCATCCGTGTCTACTTTACCATGTATAAAAAAGACCTTACGGCCATTCGCTTTTTCTAGTATATCATTATAAAGGATTTGACCATGTTTTTCAACCATTTGATATAATATAAGTGTATTCGTACCTAAACTAATTGCAAGATTTCTAATAAACCTATTTCTATTTTGATTTGAAATTAAATATTCTATTTCTTCTTGGTACGTTGCATCTTTCATTCTTTCTACCACATCATCTGGATGCCTTAATACCAAACATTTAATTTGAAAGTCAGACAATTGTTTGTTGTCAATCAATTCTTTTGTGGTGATAACTTTTTCTACTGCACCAAATAGACCTTCAAGTACCAGTTTATGTGTTTTGGTTCCGTCTAAAGTACCAGTTAGGCCTATACGATATTTAGTTTTGGTTGCGGATGTGAGTATGGTTGTAAGTGATTGTGCTTTGAATAGATGTGCTTCATCACCAATTATATAATCAAATTGTTCAAAGTAACTTGATGGTAATTGATACAGTGATTGCCACGTGGAAATGATTAATGGTTTGTCAGATACTTTATCTTTACCTTGATATATTCTGTGTACTGCATCTTCAACCAAAAAACCATTGTGTGATGAGTAATCTGTAAAATCCGAATATAACTGTTCGACTAAGGAAGTCGTAGGAACGATTATAAGGCCTTTGAGATTCTGATAGTCTAGTAGTTGTCTGAACAACAAATAAATGATTAGAGACTTACCTGATGCGGTTGGAGACAGTAATAGAGCTCTACGATGTTGTACTGCATGAATGAAAGCGTTTCTTTGATGGTCTCTGACCTGAATTGGTTGACCTCTTGAATGTAGATTTAAAGTTTCTACGAACTTATTGAAGTGATATATGGAATATTCATCTAATGTTTTTAGGTCACCCCAGTCAATAAAGTATTGGCGCTCATCTGCAAACTCTTGTAAGTAACTGGTAAGTCCAAGATATAACTGATGAGTTTGTAGATTAAAGAGCCTTATCTTTCCGTCCCAAATTTTATTTCGGAAGGCTGGAACAAACTGGTGACCAGGTACAAAGAATGTAAAGTACTCAGATAATTCTCTTGCAACATCTTTCTCACAAATTATCTTGGCATACACTTCATCTTTTTTAACAATAACGATATCACTGTCCATTAACAAATTTTTCCCATGAAATAAAATCTCTTAACTGCCACGTTCTTTGTTTAAGTTCAGCCATAATAGATTCAATAACCGATATGGCTTCTTCGTGGTAGACTTTCTTTTCCAACAGTTTGATTAAATCACCGTCAGCTTCTAAGTATGTATTGATATCGGATTTCAATGCAAATTGAAATGGTTCCCATCCATATTCGTCCAGTTCTTCTTTGGACATTTTGCCAGTAAAATATTCCCATTTGATTTTACGCATACGTAGATAATCAAAATGGGCTTTCTTTGATGCAATTTTATGTTTGGTTAAAATGTTCAGATACTTACTGTGCAAGAGTGGAATCTTCAGTAGTTCTTTGCTGGGTTCTGTTTGATCCATTTGCGAATCTGTTTCCCAATATTTTAATATTTGTTCAAGGTTTTCCATAATTATATAAAGTGGCAATAAAGTTACATTATAACATTTTATTATTATAATGTCAAGTAAGTATATGATTCATACCTAAAAGAAGCAGAAACAGTTACAATATTATCAGCTGATAATCTGGTATCAAGATTAATGTCGCCCATACTTACTGGAAATAAATTTCTGAATTGAATTCTTAAAATTGGATTGTTCAAAGAACTCAGAATGGTTAAAGTAGCATCTGAAAAATGTTCACTTCTTTGTAGTTCTTCTTTGTAGGTTCTTTTTTCAAATCCATTTGGATCAGCAATAGAAATGAACCAGTTATACAAGTTTTTCCATGTCTGTAGTTCTTCATCAACAATAAATTCAATATCAAGCAGACTGTAATCCAATTTAGTACCAGGTGAATACATGTCCAAGAAAGGTGTAACCCGAGCCACTTCACCTAATTTTATGGATGGAATATTTACTGATTGACAAAAATACTGAACAGTTCCAATCCTATTGAAAACCAATAGGTATTTTGTAGGTTGCAATAAGTTTGTATTTTCTGGACTTCTGGTCAGTGCTGACATTAAATTCTCCTTTATCTACTATTTAGGAGCCAAAAAAAAGGACCT
>Ga0114977_10001175_pt1 | contig 17113 bp, 20 predicted proteins | sample S_130805_MF_Meta_FD_87026 | JGI IMG/M metagenome (GOLD analysis project Ga0114977, IMG submission 87026) | Freshwater microbial communities from Lake Simoncouche, Canada to study carbon cycling - S_130805_MF_MetaG | ecosystem: Environmental > Aquatic > Freshwater > Lake | place: Lake...
GGTAGCTCTACCTCGTGGCACAAATAGTTCCACACAGGACCACGAAATATGCGCTCATTTTCCAACCGATAGATATTGGCATCCGTGAAAACCTCATACGGCACCCGAGAAAAGTCTGCTTTGGGCCACGATTGGCGATCACTGGCTACTTTGCTATTCATCACGACTCCTGATTCGATGTGTGTTGTGCCAAGACATTGTGTTTGTCGTTACTTTGGGGTGCGCCACAAATGGGCACGCCAATGCCAAGCCAATAATGCGGTGAAACCCATGCCCGTCAGCCCAAATATCAAACTGGTCAAGGGTAACCCCCAGCTGCGGACCACCGCACCAGACAACATCAAGCCCAACGGCAAGCCCAATACGGCCAATATCCTCAGACCCATCACGCGTCCGTGGTACTGGACGTCGCAGTCGCGCAACATGAGCGCAGCCATCGGCGTCAGGCATGCACTTTGCACCAAACCGCACACCACCAGCAAGATCATGGCACCATGAATATTGCTGAGTTGTCCAAATAGCATCACCATGGCAAACCAGATCAAGGCCGAAGTGAGCATCAACCGGCCTGCTGGCCAGGAAATACGGTTGCTTCCCAAGCAAAGTGATCCCATCAAGGCCCCTGCCGCAAACGATGCCCCCATCCAACCCAAGCCAGTTTGATCTACCTGGTAAACCTCCTTGGCGATATAGGGCAGCAGGCCCAGAAAGAAGGGAAAAGCCAGCATGTTGACCAAAAAAGCCAACAACCAAGTCCCCAGCAAAGCAGGCTTGGTCAATGCGTAGACCACGGCCAAGCGCAATTCAATGAATGGGGTAACCCATGCCGACCCTCGGGAGGATGAAGGGTGCCGCACCGATGGCGCCACATGCCATGACAAGAGCACACTGATCAGGTAGAGCGTCGTGACCACCGCATAGGCCCAGGTCATTCCCCATTGGGCGACTGCTCCGGCCCCGGTCAATGCGCCTGCTATCCGCGCCGAATCTGAGGTCGCACGCGACACGCCCAGCGCCCCCATCAAATGCGCAGGCGGCATGCTTTGGGCAATCAATGCATACCGGATCATCAAGTCAGAGGGGCGAATCAAGCCGGTCACACATGACACGGCCAACACCCAAGCTGGCGTCAAGGCATCGGCCTGCGCCAAGGCCACCACACACAAAGAGAGTGCCGCATAAATACCTCGGGTGCAACACAGCATCACCCGGTGGCCCAACCTGTCAGCCAAAACACCTAACAACGGTGACGCCAATGTGCCGATGTACAACAAGGCACCGAAACCAACCAACCACATCACTGAGTCTGAAGTGACCAATACATACCAACCCAGTATCAGCACCTCCATTTCGATGGCCCAAGATGCGGCCAAATCTGCGGGCCACTGAAAGCGAAAACTTCTGACCTCAAACGGGGCCCCAAAGTGCGCACGCGGCTCGTGATGGTTGTTGTTCATGTCTCCCATGTTCAAAGGGGTTGCAAACGTTGATGCAAGGTTTCTGATTCATTGTGTCACAGCAACCAGCGTTGTTTCGGACGCGACTGACCAGCACAAATTCAGTTGCAAACCACACCAAAAAAATCAACCAATCAACTTGACGCAATGACCCATTGCATCAATAATGTTTTCGGCGACAATGCACAGCATAAACCTTTGGTGGTCCAAGCCCTTGGGGCAAGACCTCCATCAACAACAACAGCAATGCTCAAAGTAAATGGCCATGGCAGGCCACATCAAATATGGCGACCCAATGACCGCAGATGTCATCGGTTTATCGTCCCCGCTTTCTTCCACATGACCACAGCCCATCTGTTGAGCAAGGACCACTGTGCTGTTTGATCACTGTGCTGAGTGCAAGCGTTGCTGCACCATTGACGATGGACATCCCCCGCTTGAAGTCAGCCTGACCCGCCTTGAAAAAAAGAAATTGGGCAGCGTGTGCATCGAGAAAAATTGCGAGCACCTGGGAGATCAGGGCTGCACCATGGGAGAAGACAAACCCTTCGCTTGCAGTCTGTACCCTTTGTCTTTCGACCCGTCGCGTCGCCAGTTCATGTACGACACCGAGTGTCCACTGATGCCCACCTATATCCGCCAACTCAAACAAGTTGGCAGTGAGGCACAGGCACACTTTTCATTGGTGCAAAGTGCCATACTTGGCCTTGAGAGTAAAGACCCCGCTTTTTTGCGTCGAAATTTCTCCATCGATGCAGATTATTTTGATTTGAAAAAGTTACCTCACACATCACTTCCAAAGGAAGCACAAAAATGATCGTTACGCCCTTGAGAGTCTCTGAGTCCGCCAACGAAGACAACGACGTTCAACACGTCGGCTACCAAAGTTGGACCGAAGAAAACCTCTGCATCGAGAGCGATCACAACGACATCACTTATTACACATCCCGATGGGACGCCTTGTGCCCCTACATTGATGTGACCGAAGAAATGCTGGCCCAAGCACCCAAGCCTTTCATCGTTTATGCGCTGCCCCCAGAAGGCCCGTATGGCGTGCCCATCAACGATCAATATGGCTTGGTTGACACCTACTCGAAAGCATTTTGGGAAGAGCCCCGCCGGGCGCGCAAATTCAGCGAGTACGACAAGCAATACAAATTATTTGACATCAGCGAAGAGGTCATTCCTGGCGCTCAGATCACCGTCGAAGATATGTTTGAGATGGGTGGAGAGCACTTCGCCAATTGCTACATCGATGACTTGGAGATAGAAGGCTTTGTGGACTACATCCGAAAGCTCGATATTTTGGTGATCAAAGTTCACGACCCTGTGGGCGAATTGGTCTTGACTGATGTTTCAATCATGCTGCCAGAGTATGACCAGCTGTACGGCAGCTTTTGCCAGTGGAACAGGGCGTTCAAAAACCGCTCACCGGGCATGTTCGCTTGCTTGCTGGCCAGCCGCTGGGCAGCCAAGAATGGCTTTCGGTATTACAACCTGGGCCCAGTGGGTGACTATGGTTACAAATCGTTGTTTGTGACCGACCACGAACCCATTTATGCGCTGGCCATGACCGACCCCGATCACCCATTGGCGCTGGACACCACCTCCCCGCTGCACACCGACTTCACCCCCGAAGTCTGGAACCAAATTTACCGCTCTGCGCCACCGATCAAAAAGGCCAACGGCGTGGGCTGAGGCCCATGAAATAGACTGCACATCATCTCAAGGATGGCGGTCACTGTTGTGATGGGGTGCAATGTCACTCAAAAAACATGCTTTTCGCCAAAGCTGTGGTCGTAGTCCATCATCAACTCTTCACCAGCGCGGATGTTGCGCAAGGCCTCGAAATCACCACTTTTCTTCATTCGAAGGTTGGGGTTTTTTGAATGGTTCAGATAAAAAGCGATGTCCATGGTGTTGAGGCCCATGGTTGAAACCTGGACTTCATCTTTGAAGTAGTAGCAAAATATTTTGATCTGTTCGCGCACACTTTTAGGCAACTTGGCGATTTCCTTGCGTGTGAACTTGATCTCTTTGGGCTCGGACATGGTTTGCAAAGGGTGTGCCCCTTTGGGGATGGCACGAATCGCAAACACACCAATACCGTGAACTGGAGAGATCCCCAGGCGGCAGTAGACCGACTGGTTCAAATGTTTATATAGTTTTTTTTTCTGAGCAGTCATGCAAATGGTTCCAACAATAAGGGCTGGATTTTGATACCAATCCCCCACAGAGTCAAAGACTAATTGACCCACGGACCGACATTCATGTTGAACCAAGATTATCTGGACATGACTTTGCGCCGCCCCCTTTTGGTGCAATCCCATGCACAGGTGGCGCCCCGCACACATGCCACATAATCAAACCCATTGATCGCCATCAACATGTCCATGAACCATCCTTCCACAGCCCGCAATTACAAATACTACGACTTCATCGTGGTGGCCTTTGTCACCGTGTTGTTGTGCTCCAACTTGATTGGCGCAGGCAAGGCCGCCCAAATTGATTTGCCCCTGGTGGGCACCGTGGTGTTTGGGGCGGGCGTTTTGTTTTTCCCAATTGCCTACTTATTTGGCGACATCCTCACCGAGGTTTATGGCTATGCCCACGATCGGCGCGCTGTTTGGTGTGGGTTTGGTGCTTTATTGTTTGCCGCCCTCATGTCCGCCGTGGTGATCCATTTGCCGGCAGCGCCGGGCAGCTACAACGAGCAGTTGCAACAAGGCCTGACCCTGGTGTTTGGCAACACATGGCGCATCGTGGCCGGCTCCATGGTGGCTTTTTGGGCCGGCAGCTTGGTCAATGGTTTTGTGCTGGCCAAAATGAAAATTTGGACCGAGGGGCGTCACCTGTGGGCCAGAACCATTGGCTCCACAGCAGTCGGTGAGTTGTTTGACTCATCGCTCTTTTATGTGATTGCTTTTTACGGCATTTGGCCCACCGAGCAAGTGATCCAAGTGGCTGTGGCCCAATACTTTTTGAAAACAGCATGGGAAGTGCTGGCCACGCCATTGACCTATCAGGTGGTGGCTTGGCTCAAGCACAAAGAAGGCGAAGACCACTTCGACCGGGACACGAATTTTTCACCTTTTCATGTCCGGCTGTAAGACCCCCTCAGTCTGATTTAGCCAAGGTCACATCCGTTGGTGCCGTGACCTTGGCTTGCAATTGCTTGACCGCCATGCTCTCCAGGTACCGGCGCAAGCGAGACAAGCCCACATCGTGCTCGTAGAGGTGCTCGCGCTCGCGTGCATCGCTTTCCATCTGCTCGAGCATCACCCGGTCTTGTTCGAGCACACGCCAGTGCCGGGCTTCCAAACGGTTGCGGTACAAAAACCGCCACGCGTTGCGCTGCCAACCGCTGACTTTGCGACAACGCCAGAAAAACACCGATGCCAAGCGCTCGTTGACCGGTGTGACAAAGCCCACAATGATGAAGTTGCCACCCGGACCACCCGTCTTTGGATAGGGAATCTCCAATCGCATCCAATGGGTGCCGGTGTCGCCCCACTCCGTCCAGTCGAAATTGACATCGCGCTGGCCCTGCTTTTCAAACACAAAGCCGTGCTCGGTGCGGCGCAACTGAAACTTGGCGCTGATATCGCCATCGGCCATCGAGTGCGACTGCTTGTGCAAAAAAGTGCCGTGCATGGGGTCCATGACGTTTTCAAGCGCATAGCGGTAGTCACACTGCCATTCGTTGTAACAAAGAAAATGGGAATGCTCGGCGCTGGTGAGTTCATCGGGCACGTTGAGCGGCGGCGGTTGGTCCAAATGCGTGGCGCTGTTGTATAACCAGATGGCCCCATGGGCTTCGGTCACATGAAAAGCCCGTGCGCCGCGCGACCCCTCCAAGGTGCAGCCTGGGCTGGCCGGAACTTTGGTCACGGTGCCATCACAGCGCACCTCGATGCCGTGGTAGGGGCATGCCAAACGATCACCCAACACCACGCCCATGGACAAGGGCGCACCGCGATGGGGGCAGTGGTCTTCCAGCGCATGCACTTGGCCCGCGTGATCGCGCCACAAGGCCAACTTGTGGCCAAGCCGACGCAACGACAAGGGCGCGTCTTTCAAAAAATGAGAAGGGCAAAGGGGGTACCACAAATCTTCCAAGCCCCGCGACAAAAGTTGCTCCACTGCTTTGGCATCGATGTCGGCCATGATCACACTCCCAGATTGTTGATTTCAGCTTCAAAGCTTTGCTCGGTCCACGGCTGCCCGTTGGGGCCCAAGGGTCCACTTTGATTGAGATAGTTGACCAAGGGCGCCAACTCGGTGATGCCAGATGCAAAGGCCCTCTCCAGCGCATCACCCAACAGGTCTTCAAAGGTGTTGGGCGGGCGTTGTTGGGCTTGGTTGGGCTGCAAATAGCGTGGGGTAGTGGGATTGCTCATGGTTTTTTCTCCGTCAAAAAGCCGCCGCCGGCTGCACTTTGGGGTTGTCGCCGGGTGTGACCGTCGATGCCCCCATCAATGGCCCATTCGGCAAACACAGTGGGCCCAGGGGTGAACTCACGGGCCTGCCAAGCGCTGGTGAGGTGGTCCTCATCGGCGTTGTATTCGATCAAGCCACCGCAAGGGTTTTCAAAATACCAGAAGTAAGCCGATGAAACCGGGTGGCGCCCTGGCCCAAGCTGGGTTTTCCAACCACAACGCCCCATGTGCAATCCGCCACCAAACACTTCGTGGATGTCTCGCACAGTGAACGCCACGTGGTTCAAGCCCATTGGCTTGCCGGGCAGTTGCAACAAGAACAAATCGTGGTGTCCCGCTTGCGGCGCACAGCGCATGAAAACGCCCCGCCCTGGGTAGCGATCTGAGGTCACAAAACCCAGCGAGTGATAAAAAGATTCGGCCTCTTGCAAGCGGTCGGTGAACAACACCACATGCCCAATGTCCACGGGGGTGGCACGCTCATAGACAGGCGATGGCTGATCAATGCGGCGGATATCGCCATACGCATTGGTCGGGGCTCCATGCACATCCACAGGGTGCTTGCGGCTGATGGCAAACACCTGGCGCAGACCATGGGGGTCCAAACACGAGACCTGGGCTTGGGGTGAAACTGCGCCGTCTTGAATGCCCTGACTTTGAAAACCTGGCATTTTTTGCAGCTGTTGGTGCAAGCGTTGCAATGTGCCAGCATCGCGCACGCCCCACTGCACGGCCCGCAATGTGGCCCCGGGCTCAATGGCTGCGTCCAGCGAAGCATCGTTCATGGCGCGCACACACACTTGCGCCCCATTGAGGGTTTCCCACGTGTGGGGCGACGACGCTGACGGCAGCGCTTGTAACCCCCAGTCGCCAAAAAAGCGCCGCACCGTGTCCCATTGCTCGGGCGTGTCTTCGATACCGTAGGTGATGCGGTCAATGCCTTCGATCATGTCTGTCCTTGGGATGGGTGGGTGCACTCGCTCATACCGTCATGGCCGAACTGCGGTGGCTCAGATAACGCAAAGCAGACAAGACGGTCAGCATAGAGGTCTTGGGGTTGTCTGGCAATGGCTGGCCACGCATGGTCAGTTGCATGTGGCCAAACGCACCACGCACATCGATTTCATGGATGTTTTCGCTCACATTCGGGTCGGCAATCAAGCGGGCGCGGGTGGCTTCAAGCCCCAACCCGGCCAAGGCAATGGTGGCGGCGACATTGGCGTTTTTAGGGTACATGAGGGCCACCTCAGCGGCACTGCCCTCCATCAAAACAGTGGCCTCGCGCAATTGGTCCAAGTCAAGCACCGACTCGGCCGCACTGCCGCGCCAACCTTGCGGGGGTTTGCGACCGGTATAGGTGACTTCGCTGAGCCCAGCCCAACGTGCAGCGGCTATGGCGTCAATGCCCCCAATGGCCCCGCTGAGCACATGGACCTGGGTTTGCCCAGTTCGGGCAGCGTCTTCTACCCGCTGGGCCAAGCCGGTGCTGGCCAATGCGCCAACCGATAACAAAGCACATTCAACGCCGCGCTGCAAAGCGGGCAAGACATGTTGCTCGATGGCACTGTGCCCTGCGCACTCCAGCACCCATTGGGCGTCTGGCGCAACCTCGGTCAACACCTGCACCGATGGACCCAACCATTGCTGAGCGGCTTGGACCGATCGCGGCGTGACCACCACATGGCGCAAAGTCAAATCAGACCAACCACGTGTGCGCTCGACCAGGGCTCGGCCAATCGCACCCAAGCCAATCAAAGTCAGCTCGGTGCTTCGCCTCATGCCGGATCCTTGCGCGGTGGTCCAGCAAACTTGGTGGCAAATGGGCCCCAACTGGTCATGTCGACCTCGACCATCACCGGTCCATCATGGGCCAAGGCCTGGGCTAGAACGCTGTCACAGTTTTCGGGTCCCGACAGCAAAAAATGAGGCATTTTCAAGCTGGCACACAAGATCGAAAAATCGGGCGTGCACAGGTCGACGTAGCAACGGCGACCACCGTAGATGGCATCTTGGATATTTTGGATCACGCCATAGCGCTGATCGTTCATGACCAACAAAACCAACTGGGCTTGTTCTTGCATGGCACAGGCCAACTCGCCCGGGTTGAGCATCAATCCACCATCGCCCACCAAGGCAACGGTCTTGCGTCCGAGTGCGTGGGCGTGTGCCGCCAAAGAAGCCCCAATGCCCATCGCCAAACCCTGGCCAATGCCTCCGCCCAAAGCATGCACACCAGCGCGGGGGTGGTCCAACCACAAACTGCGGTTGCCCCACATGCTGTTGGACAAGGTGATGTCGCGCACCCACCACAGACCTTGCGCCGTTTTGGCCGCCGCCCGGTTCAGGCTGTCTTTCAAGGTCACGTAAGGGCCCAAAGTGGCGTCCACGGTGGCCTCGGCGGCTTGCCGTGCGTGGGCCACGGCGCCCGGCCAAGCAGGGTCGGTGTTCATGTGGCCTTGCAAACGGTCGGCCAGGGCGTGCAAGGCCAGACTCGCATCGGCCTGCACAAAATAGTCACTGCTGTAAGCGCGTTGATCGGCCAAGGGATTGGCGTCAATGCGGTAACGGCATGCTGGCAATTGCAGCTTGTAATTGAGCGTTTCGTTGCTGCGCAAACGCGATCCGACCACCAACATGGCGTCCACTTGCGCATACAAAGCCTCCACCGGCTTTTGCACATTGAAGGCCCCCAGGCTCATGGGGTGTTGCTCTGGGACGATGCCACGCCCCTGTACCGACGTGACCACTGCCCAACCCATGTCGATAAAACGCTGTACCGCTGCACCCGCATGGCGCGCACCCCCGCCCAACCACAGCATGGGGCGCTGGGCTTGGCTCAGACGCTGCGCCAGCACATCCAGGCGATGTGCATCAGGGGGCACTGGCGTCAAAGGCAAGGGGGTCACATCCGTGGGGGCATCCATCACATGGGCTTGCACGTCGATGGGAATTTCAATGCTCACCGGGCCACATGGTGCGGTGTGAGCCAAGCGGTGGGCTTCGCGCAAAATGCTCAAAGCGCTTTGCGCATCACGGATGCGAAAGGCCGCTTTGCTCACTGCCGACAGCATGGCCAATTGGGCCGGTGCTTCGTGGATATAGCCCCAGTCGCGGTCCACATAGGCCGACTCAATTTGCCCAGTCAAATGCAACATGGGCGTGCCCGCGGTCAATGCTTCAACCAATGCGCCCGCTGCATTGCCCGCACCGGTACCGGTACTGGTGATGCACACCCCCCAGGTGCCGCTGACACGGGCGGCCGCATCGGCCATGTTGCACGCACCTGCCTCACCACGGGCAGACACAAAGCGCAAGTGCCCACGCTGGTGGATCGCATCCAAAATCGGCATGTTGTGGATCGAGATCACCCCATAGGCTGTTTTCACACCACAGGCCTCAATGAAACGCACGGCCAGCTCACCCACGGTGATGCGTTGCACAGAAATATCGGACGGGTTGGGCGAAGGCTGGGTCATGCTGCAATGGGGTTGGCAATGCGGGTAGAGCCCGCAGCAGGGTGGGCCCGGGCATGGGCTTGAAAGGTGGGGTCGATGTGGCTGATGCGCTGGGTCAATTGAGCGGCCGCATCTTGTACATGCTGCACCACGATGGGCAAGTCTTCAGGCTCAATGCGCTGGCTGGGGATGGTCACACTCACCGCGGCCACCACTTGCTGCAAGTCATTGAAGACCGGTGCCACCACCGTGGAAATGCCCGACTCGAAACCCCCTTGGCTGGTGCCATAACCCTGGGCCTTGTCTTGCGCAATCATCTTGAGCAATTGGGTTCGGGTGGTCGGTGTTTTGTCCGTGAATTTGGGCAAAGGCTCCTGAGGATAAATTTTGGCCAAGTCAGCCAAGCTCAAGTGACCCATCAAGACCCGACCCAGCACGGTGGCGTGTGCTGGCAAACGTGCACCCACCTGGATCGAATGGAACAAGGCATTGCGCCCTGGTGACTTGACCACAAACACCACCTCTGTGCCTTCGCGCAAAACCAAATGCGAGGAGTACCCCGTGCGATCGCACAAGGCGGCGATGACCGGCCTGGCCTGCTCGGCCAACTCCATCGATGCGATGGTCTCAAACCCCAATCGCAGCACCCCCAAACCCAAACGATAAGTGACCCCGTCTGCGCCACGCTCTACAAAACCCATTTGCTCCAAGGTGTAGAGCATGCGAAACACCGATGCGCGCGGCATCTCGAGTTTGCGCGCCAACGCCGCGCTGGTGTGGGCAGGTTCTTCGCGGGTGAACTGCTGCAGCAGTTGCAAGCCCCTTTGCAAGGCGGGCACCATGTAGCGGTCTGATTCACTCATGCGCCAACACCCGTGTGTGAGAACAACAATTCATTGACGGCTTGCGACGCCTCCAAGGGGCACGCATGACCGACATCACCCAACAAATGAAATGGCACCCCCACACGTGCGGCCAATTGCGCGCACCCTTGGGCAGGGGTGATGCGATCGGCTTGGCCACAAGCGACATCGATGGGCAGGTTCAAACCTTGCAAATAACTGGCCAAATCGTCCCCGGCCAACATATGGCTGGCTTGGGTATAACCTGCTGGGATGACCTGGGCCATGGTGTGCTCGACCCAGGCCACTTGCTCGGCACTGGCCGCAGCAGACAGCATGGCACTGGCTCGCTGTGCTGCCATGCCCGCAGGCCCCAGGTTTTGGAGCTTGTCCAAGCGATCTTGCAGTTTGCTTTGGCGCACTTGGGGATCGGCCAAACCATAACCAGCAGCTGGGGCCAATAGCCACAGGTGTTTGACACGCTCAGGCCGGGCACGGGTGGCGGCGCTGGCCATCAAACAACCCAGGGAATGGCCCACCAAATACACCTGCGCACAGCCCAAGGCATCGAGCCAAGCCCACAAGCGTGTGGCGTAGTCGCTGGCCATAGGTTGCGCTGGTCCAACGGGTGCGCTTTGGCCATAACCCGGCGCATCCCAGGCCAACATGTTCACACCCAGGCCTTGCGCAGCTTGCAATTGGGCCAGCCAACTGCCCGAGGCAGAACCAATGCCATGCAACAGCACCCACACCGGCTGCCCTGGCGCACCGGCACTGCGATAGGCGATCGGGCCCAGTGCAGTGGGCGCCAATTGCAGCGGAAAAGATTTGATCTGTTCGGACAATGACATGCGTGGTGTCAATCAGGTTTTGGCCAGGTTGCGCTTGATCTTGGCCAATGGCGAATCTGGCGGGTATACCGGTGTGATCGGCTTGGGCGAACCCAGCATGACGCACATCAACGCATCTTCTTCACCAATGTTGATTTCTTCGCGGTACACACCCGGCGGGACAGAGATCAGGTCGCGTTCGTGCAACACCGACTCCCAACGTTCACCGTCTTTTTCGCACACCACTTTCATGGTGCCGCGCAGCAAGAAAAATATTTCCTCCACGTCGTAGTGGATGTGTGAGGGGCCTTCATGGCCGGCCGGGATGATCATGGTGGAGAAGGTGAAGTGCGCAGAGGGCACGGTGTTGTTATCGCTGGCAACGCCAGTGGCGCCCGTGCCCACATAACGCATTTGGGCACGGCGGTATTTGGGGTCGTAGTCAGCTTGAAACTTGAGTGCATCCCAGTCGTAGCGGCGGGTGGAAAACCGCGCGACCCGCGACTCCAGCCACTGTGCAAAGGTCTGTCCGGGTTGGCGCAACATGCTGGTTTGGATGTCGGCTTCTGCGGGCAAGGTGGCGTTGAGCAAGCCACGCTCGTTGAAGACGGGTTGATTGGCGGCGGTGGTGTGCGACATGGTGCGGTTCTCCTGTGTCAAAAATCAATGCATGACAAAGCCGCCATTGACGGGCAGCAACTGTCCGGTGATAAAACCGCTGGCCGGGCTGAGCAAAAACAGCACCGCAGCGGTCAGGTCCTCAGGCACCTGGGGACGCTGCAAAGCCCGGCCTTGCATGTACAAATCGTGCCGGTGTTGGGGGATATAAGCAGTCGCCTCGACCAAAGTCAAGCCGGGGGCTATGGCATTGACGGTGATCCCGTCGGGGCCGAGTTCACGCGCCATCGAGCGGGTCATGGATATCACGGCCCCTTTGCTCGCCACATAGGCCATCAAACGGGGTGCCCCCCACAAGGCCGTATCGGATGCCATGTTGACCACCCGCCCACTGCCACTGGCTTTGAGGTGTGGGTGTGCCGCCACCGTGGCCAACCATGGCCCGCGCACATTGACCGCCATCACCTGGTCCCAAGTGGCCAGGTCAATGTCTTGCATGTCTTTGCCACCGCTGTTGGTGATGGCCGCGTTGTTGACCAAACCGTCCAAGCCGCCCAACCACTGGGCCGCCTGATCCACACTGGAGCGCACAGCGCTTGGGTCGGCCATGTCCATGGGCAGGTAATGCACTGCGGACCCCAATGACAGGGCCAGCGCTTGACCTTGCTCATGCAAGATGTCTGTGATCACCACGCGCGCGCCCGCTTGCACCAAAGCTTGGGCAAAGGCCGCCCCCAGTCCGCGCGCCCCGCCCGTGACCAGCACCCGCCGCCCGCTCATGGCGACCACGTTGGCAGTTGCGTTCATGGGGTGCGCCTTTCGGCACTGGGCAGGTAGTGCAAAACACGGTTCTCAGCAAACACCACGGCGTAATAAGCCAATATGCCAATGACGGTCAAGGCCCCTATGACCACAAACACCCCTGCGGTGTTGCCTTGGCCTTCGAAAAACACCAATAAGTACCCCAAGCCCATGTTGCCGCCGACCAACTCGCCCACCACCACACCGATGACGGCCAAGGTGCTGGCAATGCGCAAACCAGAAAACAGTGCAGGCAAAGTCGCCGGGCACTGAACCTTGAAAAACACTTGCAAGCGGGTGGCAGAAAAGGACCGGGCCAAGTTGATCATGTCCGCATCCAGGTTGCGCATGGCAGTCAGCACATTGATCAGCACGGGGAAAAAGACAATCAAAATGGCCACCAAAATTTTGGGATACACGGTGTAGCCCAACCACATCACAAACAAAGGGGCAAACGCCACCTTGGGGGCGATTTGCAAGGCCAGCAAGTAGGGCGACAAGATCGCCTCCACTTGGGGCGACAACCCCAGCGCATAACCCATGGCCGCGCCCAACGCCGCCCCCAACACAAAGCCGATCACCACCTCCATAGAGGTGATGGCGCTGTGCCAAAGCAAACGCTCGCTGGCATGGATGCGAAACAACTCATCCCATGTCTTGCTGGCATTGGGCAATACAAACTCCGGCACGCCCCACCACCCCGGCAGCCACTGCCAAGCGGCCAGAAACAAGAGCGCGACCAGCACGCTCCATGCGGTGGTTTTGAAACCTGAACCCATGCTTTATTTGAGTCCCACGAATTGGTTGGTGTAGAGGTCTTTGGCGGGGACTTCTTTGGGCACGATGGCATTGCTGACGTAGAACTTTTGCAAATCCATCAAACGCCCCTCATCCATTTGGCCCAACACTTTTTGGTTGGCATAAACGTATTTGTTGTAGAGCTCAAACGTTTGCAAGATCAGGTCTTCTTTGCCTTTGTGGGCTGGCACGTGGGCCACATAGGCGGCGGTCGCCGCTTTGGGGTCTTTCATGATGTCGCGCATGCCTTTCAGGGTGGCACGCACCAGCTTTTGGATCAGCTCAGGGTTTTTGGCGATGGTCTCGTCGCTGGCCAAAATGGCTTGGGCCATGCTTTTGAAGTACACGTCCGCCGGCAAGATATCGACCTTGGCACCAGCGGCGATGGCCGTGGCCGTCCAATCGGGCACAGCGGCCATGGCAACCGCTTTTTTGGCTGCGAATTGCTGCCACACCCCGGCCGGTCCGGCCGATTGAATGTCCAAATCGTTTTTGGTCAAGCCTGATTTGCTCAGCATGCCCAGCAACGCGTAATAGGTGGTGTCGGTGTAACCGGTGGTGGTGACCACTTGGCCCTTGAGTTCACGCGGCGACTCGATGCGGGCGTCTTTGTGGCTGACCAATTGCATCAGTGAGCCCGCACCCAGCACCGCCACCGCTTTGACCGGAATGCCTTGTCCGCGCGCGATGATGGGCGTGTCTCCGATGGCACCACCGATCACGGCATTGCCCGCGCCAATTTGCTTGGCCACGTCTACACCGCCGCGACCGCCAACAAATTTCACGTTCAAACCTTCTTGGGCGTAATAGCCCTTGGCTTGGGCCAACATCCAGGGCCCAAAAGCCGGCAAAAACGCTGGCGCAGGCAACAAATAGGTGATTTCTTGCGCGGACGCGGCCGGGGCTTGGGCTTGGCCGCTCATAGGGGCCAAGGCAACCATGGCGGTGGCCAATGCAATCAGGGTACGTCGGATCATGGTTTCACTCCTAAAGGTTTTTTACAGATAAAAAGGTCAATGGATATCGGTGTCCGCATCGAGCTTGAGCAAGGCCATCAAGCGGGCCACGTAGTCGCCCAATTGGGGGTGCTTGCGCCGTTGCATGGGTTTGTCGCGGTCAGGCAACGCGACCGTGATTTGCTCGACGATGGTGCCCGGGCGCTCGCTCATCACCAAGATGCGGTCAGACAATGCCACGGCCTCGGCCAGATCGTGGGTGATGAACAGCACCGTTTTGCCATGGGCACGCACGCTTCGGGCCAAGTCTTGCTGCAAGATCATTTTGGTTTGCGCGTCCAGGGCTGAAAACGGCTCGTCCATCAGCAGCACGGTGGGGTCGACGGCCAAGGTGCGCGCCAGGGCGGCTCGCTGGCGCATACCGCCCGAGAGCTGATGCGGATAGTGCCCCCCAAACCCATTGAGCCGAAACTGCTGTAGCAGTTGCTCGGAGGTTTCGCGCCGCTTTGACTGGGCCACCCCACGCAACTCCAAGCCAAACTCGACGTTTTGTGAAATGGTTCGCCACGGCAACAGCAAATCTTTTTGCAGCATGAAGGCCACTTTGGTGTGCGGCCCCTCAACAGGAACACCAAGCACCTTGACCACCCCTGCGGTGGGCGGCGCCAAACCAGATCCGATGTTGAGCAAGGTGCTTTTGCCACAGCCCGATGGGCCAATGATGGACACCACCTCGCCGGCTTGAATGGAAAAGCTCACTGATCGCGCAGCTTGCACAGCGGGGTGCAAGCGGTTGCCCGGAAAGGTTTTATCGACGCCCTCGAAGGCGATCGCTGGGATGGCGCTCATGCCTGCGGCACCTGGACCCAAACGCGACCGGCTTCAATCTTGGTCGGGTAACAACGCAAATCGCGCTGACCCATTTCATTGAGGCATTTGCCACCGTTGATTTCGAACCGAGCCGCATGCAACGGGCACTCCACCACGCCGTCTTCAACAAAGCCTTGCGACAGCAAGGCATAGGCATGGGGACACACATCCTCTAGCGCATGCACCTGGTCTTGATGCAAAAACAAGCCGATTTTTTGCCCCATCACTTCCACGCCAGTGGGAAAGTCTGGGTCCAAACCCGCGCGCGGGGCCACGTTGTGCCACTCCCCATGGGGTTGCGATTGGTCAGAAGGCATTGAGTCACTCATGTGTTTCAAATATAAAACATCGGTTTACGATAGAACCATTATGGCCGCTTCCAAGCCGCCGACACAGGTGGCCAGCCGTTTATTTAACCCGGGAAAACCCTGTGCATCCAACGCAGCCAGCCCCGACAAGGCGGCGGACACCGCGTGTTAGCCTCCCCCAAGCTGGGCCACCCAACCCCCATGCACCCCTACCCCCAACCCAGCATTTTTTGAGCATGTCTGATTTGCCCCGCGTTCACAGCGCCCAAGCCTTGCGCAAGATGGCGGACCACCCCATTCAAGATTGCACTTGCGCCTTAAAACAATGCGCGGGCTGGTCCAGCATCACAGAATCGCAGTGGCCCCAAGCCCAACTGCCCGCCGTGGCCAGTTTGCGCGACCCCGACCTGACCGAACCCACGTTTGAAGAGCATCACCCCGACGGCACACGCTATAGCGATCCACAGGCGCCGGTATCGCTGACGCACTTTCCCGCCAATCGATGTGCGGTCCATGCCTGCCAACAGTGCAGCCAACTGGTTTTGCGCTACACCGAATTTGGCGGTTATTACATTGATCACAGAGCCCGCAGACTGGACCCAGACACCATCGTGGACGGGGCTTGAATGCAGGTGACACCACAGACTTTCTACAAAACACACTGGGCCTAAAATCCGCCCTCTTTGGCCAACCAACCAGGACAACCCATGGGACGCACGCTCTACGACAAAATTTGGGACGAACACCTTGTGACATCCGAAGAGGATGGCACCGCCGTGTTGTACATCGACCGGCACTTGGTGCACGAAGTCACCAGCGCCCAGGCCTACGAGGGTTTGCGCGTGGCCAAACGCAAGGTCTGGCGCGTGAGTTCGGTCATCGCCACCGCCGACCACAACACCCCCACCACCGGCTGGGAGTTGGGCTATGACGGCCTGACGGACCCGATCAGCAAAGAACAAATCACAACGCTGGACAGCAACATGGCGGAGTACGGCGCCGCCGCCTACTTCCCCTTTCTGTCCAAGCGCCAAGGCATCGTTCACGTGATTGGCCCAGAAAACGGCGCCACCTTGCCAGGCATGACCGTGGTGTGCGGTGACTCGCACACCTCCACCCATGGTGCGTTTGGCGCGCTGGCCCACGGCATTGGCACGTCGGAGGTGGAGCATGTGCTGGCCACCCAAACATTGCTGACCAAAAAAGCCAAAAACATGCGGGTCCAAGTCGATGGCGTTTTGGCCAAAGGGCTGACGGGCAAAGACTTGGTGCTGGCCATCATTGGCAAGATTGGCACCGCCGGCGGCACCGGTTTCACCATTGAGTTTGCCGGTCCTGCTGTGCGTTGGCTGAGCATGGAAGGTCGCATGACCTTGTGCAACATGGCCATTGAAGCGGGTGCACGCGCTGGCCTGGTGGCGGTGGACGACAAGACCATCGAATACCTGCGCGGCAGACCGCTGTCGCCCAAAGGCGTTGAGTGGGACCATGCAGTGGCCTACTGGAAAACCTTGCAATCCGACGCCGATGCCCACTTCGATGCGGTGGTTCAAATCAACGCCAGCGAGATTGCACCGCAAGTCACCTGGGGCACTTCGCCAGAGATGGTGCTGTCGGTGCTGGACCGCGTGCCCGACCCCGACAAAGAGAAAGACGCCAACAAGCGCCTGGCCATTGAACGCGCCTTGACCTACATGGGGCTTCAACCTGGCAAGCCCATCGCCGACATCACAGTGGAC
>Ga0114977_10001177_pt1 | contig 17104 bp, 14 predicted proteins | sample S_130805_MF_Meta_FD_87026 | JGI IMG/M metagenome (GOLD analysis project Ga0114977, IMG submission 87026) | Freshwater microbial communities from Lake Simoncouche, Canada to study carbon cycling - S_130805_MF_MetaG | ecosystem: Environmental > Aquatic > Freshwater > Lake | place: Lake...
GTTGGTATTGTAATTAAACCGGTAACATTATCTAATACTAAATAATTGTCGGCATCTGCAGGTGAAGCAAATGCATCATTACCCGTAACAGTAATTGTTATATCACCAAAAGCTGAACTAGTTTCTATAAATTGAGTTGATGCGGTATATGAAGTTACATTGTTACCCATATCATCTCTAATAGTTTTAATATAAGGATGTGTTAAAGGAAATATTAATGATTCATTTTCAGGTTCATATATTTTAGTTTGTATTTTATAGTATACTTCACCTGTTAGTGTTAAACCATTATCAACATCTAATGTTGTATTGGTTGTTATTGATGCCACTCGATCTACTGTATCATTTGATTGAATCCAATCACCAACCTTTAATTCATTAATGAATAAAGATCCATTACCTGTAACATTAACTCCTGATGCAGTTATCGATCCTGATAGTTTAGTTAATATAGGTGAAATATCAGCGGTAAAATTAACTTCAACTGCTCCATTATCAATAAAGAACTGTTTAACATCTGTGTTAAAATTCTTTCCGATTACCATTTTAATATTGAATAATGAAAGTTTATATTTAGTTGTTTGTAATCCCGGTGCAGTATCATTATTAAATTCTATACCACGAATTCTTGCAGTACCAACTAAATTACCTGAAGAAACACCAACATCAACAGTTAAATTATCATATAAGTTAACTTCTTGGAATGTTGAAATATCAGGTAATGAATTAATATTAGTTACCACAACATAGTTACCAATAGTTGCAGGAATAGTGGTATTAGATGATTGAGTAAATTCTCTTGCTTTTTCAATAGGTATATATGATACAGCTAATTTCTCAATTTCATATCCACGAACATATGCTTTTCCCGGTTCCAATCCAATAGCTAATTTAGCTTTATTTTCATTTTGTGTGATTAATGTTTCACCTTCAACCACATCATAAACACCACGATTAAAGAATGGACTCTTTTCAAATGTCCATACAACTGCAGTAGTACCTACAGTGGTAGATCCTACAGTAACAGTTGGAGCAACATTATTTGATGTACCATCTTTACGACAACGATAGAAATTACCACCATTTGACACAATGTCATTTGCTAGGTAATTTGTATATGGTGTCCAATCACCTCTAAAGTTATTTCTAAATTCACGTAAGTCTATTTGGAAATTTCTAACAGTATAATCACCTGATTCATCATATGTACGTCTAGCCAATGTTTGTTCAATGATAGAATAAGTTGATGCTGATATTTTTTGTAATACATTACCACCATTAAGTACAATCAATTGAATGAAATTCTCTTCATTAATTGTTGCTGTTCCTGTACCTGTTCCTACTGCATTAGCAATGAATGTTACACCAATGATATTATCTGTTGCACCTAATGCAACAAAATCAGTTGTTCCAACAGAAACAATAGTATAGCTTTCACCAATAATAAATGATCCGGCATTGGCAACATCTATATTTTTCTTAGTTAATACCAAATCAATTGAATAACGATCTGCCCCTGGGGCAGAATGATTTGGAGAACCTTGTGCATTATCCAATAAGGCTTCATCATCATATGCAGTTATTAAAGATTCAATAACATTTAAGCCTATTTTATATGAAGGAGTATTGGTATATTTGTCTAGGATAATAGTTTGAGCAGTAACATATACAAATGCATTTTTAATGAAGTAAAATCCTGATTCAACTGAAGCAATACTACCTATACCTGTTGCATCTGCAATTGCGGTAATCCCCACTTCAGTGGAATTAGAATCAACCAATGTTTCACCATTTACAAAAGCTTTAGAAGTGTTATCTGTACCACTTCCTGTATATTTAACGAATAATGTAGGAACATCAACACCATCTGCATTTATAGCATGTATAATTTGTGCTGTAACTCCTGAGATAGATCCGGTAATTTTAGAACCAATAAAATTGGTAATTAAATCTGTACCTTGAAGTTTAACATAATTTGCTTTGGTGTCTATACTAGAATTTCCAGGGATAACCATGGAACCTTCTTTGAATATATGTTTGCCATGAACCTCAATTTGATTCTGTAAAATACTTTGAATTTGATTTAATTCACGGGCTTGAACAGCATAACCCGGTTTAAATAAAATTCTATAGAATTTATTTTCCTTTGAATAATCATCAAAGTATGGCTCAGTGGTAAAATTTATTGTCATGGTAATTTTCCGTTTATTAATTCTTTTATATTTATATTGTTATAATGCTTCTTAAAATAATACTTTGTTCCACAGATGGAATAAACAATGATCGATTGTCAATAAAAAACAATTCACCTGAAAACTTATCAAAATCTGGGGTTGATACTGACAATACACTAAATACATTATTACTTGAATTGACCAATGCTTGATTAACATAACATGTGGTATTTTCAGTGGATTGTACTAACATTCCTGATTCAGTTAAAGCTATAATAATAAATTTATTACCTGTTGCAGAATCTGTTACTTCCATATCAATGGCAAAATTAGATAGATTAACACTTCCGGTTAAAGCAAAACATGCAGATCCATACACTCCGGTATATCTTGATGTATCTATATATTTCTCAACATTTTGAATAACACCAAATTGTCTATAGTCATTACTTAAAGTATATCCTTGATTTTTATCAGATGATATGGCAGAATACAACATTAATGATGTTGCAAACAATTCAGTTTCTGCATTTTTACCATGTCCACTTAATGGACTTATAATTGCTCTAGCTGTGGCATTAGCTCCTACCCCAATAGGAACAATTGTAATAGTTGCATGTGTATATCCTGTACCTACACTAGTCATAACAACATCGGTCAAATGTCCACCTATTGTGGTTGCAGTGGCTGAAGCACCAACACCATCTCCTGTAATTACAACAGTTGCACCTAAATCATATCCAACCCCTTGATTGGTAACTTTAATATAATTTAATGCACCATTAATTGCACTTAATTCAACCGCAGATTGTACAGAATTTAAATCACCAAGAGATAAATCAACATATAATTCTGCATTTAATGTTGGATTACCCCCACTAATTATGATGGTTGCATAACTATATGCAGTACCACCATCATTAATTATTACATTAACTATTTCACCGGATGTTCCATTTGATAGAACTGCGGTTAAACTTGCATTAGTTTTAGTTGTAATTGCAATTGCAGTAGCTCTTGTTCCTAAGTAAGTTAATTCAGCTGTACCATAAACAAATGCACCTGAAGTATGTACAGGTTTTATAATTCCGGTAATACCACCATCTGTAACTTCATAATAATTATTTTCCCAATATACTTTACTATTGGTTGGATATGAATGTGAATTTACAAATTCAGAAGCCCCGGTAATAGGAGGTGCAATTATTATACTTGGTTCTCCTGCATATCCATATCCTGGATTATCCAATGTTATTGAAGTCACAACTCCTGTATCTAATATAGCAGTTCCTTCACATAAAGTTTCTATTCCTGTTGTTACTGTAGGTGCAGATATAGTAACAATTGGAGGACTAGCATAATTAGCACCACCATTTGTAATAATGAATCCTCTATTTTCATAAGGATTATCTGCAATATAACCATCACCATCAATAGATAAAAGTGGTACTCCCATATATCCTGCACCTGGATTAGGAATACTAACGGAAGTAATTGCACCGGATGAATAGAATTGATCCTTTAAAGAAACAAGTACAGGCATTACTGCTGCTGTTAAAAATTTATTTCTTAATGCAACAGGAATACTATACATATATTTCCATATATATCCATCTGATGTATGTATTAATGTAGTTGTTGTACTTGTTGGTTGTTCAATTGATTCTGCATCATAATTATTTGAGATACATTTATATACCTGATATGTATCGGTAACAATATAAAATATTGAAGACTCTAATGATGTTGCACCTGATTGAGCAGGATTAGATACACTATATGTATCATCATACATATCATATACTGTTCCACTTGTCCAATTATATCTAGGTACCACAAAACAAATATCAGATGCTTTAAGTTGCTTAGCTGAAACTATATTTTTTCTAGTTTCTATTTCATAGGCATAACTTTCAGATGGTGTTTCAGGTATATCACTTGGAGTTACCTGATCCCATACTAAAGGTTTACCTAGAAAGAAATAATATCTAGAACGTTTAGCTATTAAATCACTATACACAGTTTGTGCAAATGCAGTCTTTAAAGCTGATTTGATAATTGAGCTCATTGTTAGATTCTTTATTAGTTTACTGTAATAATCCAAGTGATAACGATAATATCTGCGGCACCTTTACCAACTGTAGGGAATACTGTTCTACATAACATTGTACCGCCAACCTCTTCATCAAAAATACCTGCTTCAGTCCAATCACCAGTTGCAACACCTGCATCAAATGTTGCGGTATAAGTTACAGTATTATTAACGGGATCTGAATTGGTTAAAGCTGCCATATCTCCTAATTGAGATCCTAATGCAACATCTGCAATATTAGCAGGAGTTATATCTGCACCTGCAGCCATCCATCCCATAACAGCAGAAGCTGCTCCTACCATTCTACTGGCAATAAATGCTTTACCTGTAGTTACCACTAAATTGTCAAAACCAAAAATTTCATGTTGACCTGTAATACCATTTGTTTTATCAATAAACAATTTACCTGTTATTGTTACTTCTGAATGAAAAGACATTTAATACTCCTTAAAAATAAATTGCGTCGCCGGCATAATCCACCGCATAATAATAACCTTCACTATATGGATCTATCATTATATTATTATTAGCATGAACATCACTTGCTGTTACTGTATCTGTTTTGTTTAAATAAATCGTTAATGAATGAGAATCTACTATATTTATATCATCATTAACAGGTGCTTTATACATGGTGAAATATGCAAAATCTGTTACCGCTAATTGTTCCACTATATAAAAATATGGAAAATTACCAAGCAATTTACTATTACCTATTACTTCAGTACTTGATACTGTTGGTGATATCGCAACCTGAGTATCCATTATATATTCACCAAATAATGCTGTACCTGCAGGATGTAAATAAGATCGCACTATATTTTTATATGTGGATAATTGTTCATCCACTTTAATTACATATGAATATGCTTGATAATATTTACTATCTTGAATAAAGAAGTTATCAGATACAAATCCATCATTTGCAATATAATGCCCAGGATATTTACCAATTGCCCCTAAATTAAATCTAATTGTGGCAAAATTCTTATATTCATCATCCAATGATGAAGTAATATTTGAATAGAAACTTTGTCTTAATTCACCTACATAGTCATCGGTACTAAAGTCATTATAGTCTAATATTTTACCCCAATAGTTTGGATTTGTTAAATAACCCTTTTCAACATGACCATCAGTTGATGAATTAGATAAAAAGGTATACTCCGTTGTTGGTGTATTAATATTAATTGTGGATAATTTATTACTTACTGTTACTTTGTTAGGTTGAATAATAGAATAGAAATCTTTAACATATCCAATATCATGGGTTATAATTTCTATATTTCTAATCCCACCTGTGGTATCAACTTTAGTAATCTTTACTATCATTTCAGCATCACCAACATCGGTTGGTGTTGTAATGGTAAGTAATTGACCTACTTTAAAATTATGTCCAGGAATTTCAACTGAATATGATATAACCGTTGGAACTACTATACCTTCAAACCCACCAAAGGATACAATTGAATATAAATCTATATTAGTTGTATGTCTACGTTCAAAGAATATTTCCCATACATTATTTCTAACAAATTTAATACTAGAAATGTATAAGTTAAATGTTTTAATGGAAGATTGATTACCGGATCTTACAACTTTAATATAGTTATTTATAATGGAATTAGGATCTCCGGCAGTCACATCCACAAATATAGAAGTGGCTTGACTCCATTTACCATCCGATACTCTAAGCATTGCAGTACTAGGATAGTATAACTCAATCTCTTTATCAAACAATAATCTAAATAATAATTTAAATGCAGCATCGGTACCTTTTGCTGTATATATTTGTTTAATGTGAGTTAATAAGAATCTTTCATCTATATTATTATAGTGCATCCCATTAAAATCAAATTCATTCTTAAAATGAGTAACAAATTCATCAAGAGTATTATCAATGTCTCTTATTGTATCAATACTTCTATTTTCTGATTGGTCTAAAAATTCATAATATGCTTCAACAAACGCCACAAACATAGGGTGATCTGCCCTAGCAAATTCCGGTATTTGTTTAGATACAATCGTGGATACTTTTGTTTTAGCCATTATTAAGATCTGCTTGAACTAAATACATAATTTAAACCACCTTCAGGATCATTTCCTGCAAACTTATCAACAATAACTGTGACATTTATATGGTCATCAGGTATAGTTACTAATTGGTCTCTAACAGATACAGCATCATATGATTGAGGTTTAATGATAAATGATAATTCTTCATATGTGGAATTTAAATCTAATCCTGTGATATGTAAATCAACAACATCAATAATGCCTTTTGTATAGTTTACAGTACCAACTTTAGAATTAACAAAATTCTTATATGTACCATTATATGTAAATAATCTTAAGTTACCAACTCCATCATCATCAATATAATGTAATACAGAACTTCCTAATACATAAAATCCACTAGTTATAATTGCTTCTTCTGCTGCACCTGATGAGTAAATTGGATTAACTAAATTAATTGTATATTGAGAAGCAACATCATAGAATGGTAATATTCTTCTATGTAATTTAATTGTGGTTACATTACTTACAATTGCAGGTTCTGTTGCATCAATTAAACGAGATAATTTAGATTGTCTAAATACACTATTAAATTGTTGTAAATCAGATGTGTTAAAGTCTTTAATTGTTTGAGTCACCAATGTTTTAATATCATCGGCAGTTCTAATCGTATCTCTTGTGGTATAATAAACAGAACTAGTTACTTCAATATAAATGTAATTAGGATCAACCAATTCAGGAACAATTGATACCACATTTCTATTTGATAATATTCCTTTTACTGTAGCCTTTTCATCCGGTGCTAATGCCAATGCACCATTTGGTTTTACACAAATGAATACTTTACCATATACCGGTGGATTATTATTTTCTCCACCCCATACATTAACAGCTTGAGCTGCAGGATAATTACTTAATATTAAGTTTTTATAATCTTCAACAGTAACTCCACGATTTTGTGCAGAGAAATGTCTAGGAGCATTATATTTAATACTATCAATACTTTCAATTTCGGTACCACCTGTTGCCGCAGCAACTGTTGGTGTGGATATTATACCACCTAAAATAGTGGAACCTTGATAATTAAATACTCTAGCATTATTTGCATAAGAAGCATTTGTAACAAAATATTCTATATGTACAACATTACCATTTTCCAATGCTTGACCAATTACACCATTACCAAATTCTATTTGGTATTTTTGGTTTTCAATTTCTTTTATGAAGAATACTTTAGACGTTGCAGTAATACCTAATATATTATCCCCTTTATTATAGGTATTATATACACTTGATAATGCAGATTCTTGTACTTGAATTTTCAATGTGGATAAATCAACATTTACATTTGGTATAAAATATTGTTGACCTTCACTTACCACGTATCTAAATGATAATGGTGTTCCTTCAGTAATAGCAACATTCTCAAATGTGTATTTTCCTGCAGTTGGTATACCATAAGTGGTAACAATATCTTCTGTGGTATAGAAATTATAATTAGTATTATTAACCGAAGATACAAATAATGTATGTTTAGGTAATGCCAATAGAGCAGGAGTTGAAGTTGGTGAAGATAAAACAACATTTACTATTGCTGTTGATGCTGTTGCAGATTGAGGTACATACCCTAATTGTTTGGCTAAAGATACCACACTTGAACGTTTAGATGCAGAATCTAAAAATGATTCATTAACAGCAAGGTTTGTATACAATGCATTATAATGGGTATTATAAGCCAATACATCTAAAAGTATTGCCATACCTGATCCTTCAAAATCGTAATCTTGAAATTCAGGTTGACCTCCTAAATATGTTTTTAGGTTTGTTTTAATTTGGTCAAAATCAAGTTCTGACGTTGAAATTCTAGTGTTGGCCATCAGCGAGTTCTCTTAAGGACTAAATCTATTTGTAATGGGATTGATGTGTTAACTATAGAAAATTCTATGCTAGCATATACATCGTTTTGATCTGGTGATATTCTAACTTGAACATCTATCAAATTAACTCTTGGTTCAAAATTAATTATGGTATCCGATATGGATCTTTTAATTAATAAATGAAGCATTGGAGTTATTTGTTCAAATAATAAACCTCTAATTTGAGAACCAATTTCTGAATGAAATGGTCTCTCAAAGTTTTGTGTCATAATTAAATTACGTATTGACTGTTTAATTGCTTGCTCATTATACTTATGAGTGACGTCACGCGTCTCTGGGTGACTTAAGAAGTTTAAGTCTAAATCGGAAAAAGTGCGAGTATTACGAGCCATAAGATATTTATACTTAATTAATGAATACGTTAGAAGAACCTTGTGCAGCTATATCGGTACAGGACATCATATCACCAACTCTAGCCAATGCTTTACCATTTACAAAAACATTTGGTGAACCTTGAGCCATAACACTATCATGTGATTTATGTTTATGACATCTATGAAGAGGCCATGAATCACCCACTCTATGTGCTGCCTTACCGTTTATAAACACATTAGGTGAACCTCCAATACAAGGTCTAGGAAAGAAACAATGTCCTGCGGACATATCACCAACTCTAACTGCTCCTGCCATTATTCTATTACTCCTGTTCCTAAACTACATAGTGTGGCTAATTGTGTATTAGATGAAGTCCAATCATGTCTAAGAGATACCGTCCAATTTGATGTAAAACTTCCTGAAACTGAACCTGTTACTTGTACAGCAAATACTATATCCATATAATCTGAAGGTGGTGGAATGTATTGATATATTCCTGTAAAATGTGTGGGCACATCTGCAAATCTATGAACTATATTATCATGAACTGTTAAATCTTGGTCTTGTGTAATATATTTTATTGTTCTATAAAACATATCTGCAAATTTACTTTTAATTGTAAAATGATCTCCAGATATATTTATAATCAAATCACTAGGAATTGTTCCTGATATTACATTAACCGAATGAATAGTGTATATATCTGCTATTCCCGGTGGTGCAATAGGAATTCTAGGTATTACTGTGACAACTGTTCCTGTGGTACCAATAAACTCCACTAATTCGATATCCTCAAATAGTGTATTGGTAGGGTTCCAGGTATATGCTGATACCATATCTTATCCTATAGTAAATAGAATCCGGCAGGTTGACCCGCTGAATTACGTTTGTATGTTGAATCATTAAGCATAGTGAAAGCCATTTTTCTACGATTGTCTACTGAATAACTTGTATGAATCCAATTAGAACTAGGTGCTCTATACTCTAGAATAATTTGATCGTATGGTACAATTTTTTCTAATTTTTGTACTAGGTCAAATGTTTTTTGTTTTCTATCTGAACCATTTCCTATTAAGTTAACATCACATGCTTGACCTTTATTATGTTGAGATGATGAAGCACCTTGACGATAACCTGATCCAATTTTCCATAATGTGCCATATCCACCAATCCCACCAGGTAGAACACTTAAATATACTTCTAATATGTTTTGGCATAATTGAGATAGATTACATACAATCTCTTGTTTAGTTAATCCATTTTGATTTACCAATTTATGTTGACAATTGAATCCACCATCAAACAACATACCTAAAGTAAAGTGTTCTGATAATCTAAAGTCAGATGTAAATGTTTCAGTATTCATAATTAGATTACAACTAGCAGGAACAACAGATGAAGATCCACCACTTGCAGTTGCAGATTCTGACGCTGTTGTATTTTCCGGTGTTGATACTCCATGTTTTTTCTCAAGTTCTTGTTTAGCCGCTTGTCCTTCCGGCGTAGCCCAATCTTCTTCTGATTCAAATTTATAAACTTCTTCACCTTCAGGGGCAGGAGCCACTAAATATGGAAGTTCTTTATTTAATGGTGTGGTTGCACTAGGTATTGTGAGATTAATACTTGATGCTGCTTTACTTGTTCCACTATTTACATGTAATATTTTACCATCAATATTCATATTACCACTAGCTTTTAAATGGGTGGATCCATTTGAATATCCATATAATCCACCAATTGCTAGTATATTAACATTAGTGCCTGCCTGTAAAGTTAAACTTGATTTGGTTTGTAATGAGAATGACCCTCCAACAGCAACTGTCATATTTTTACCAACACCTATATTAAAATTACCACCAACCTTCATTGAAGCATCACCAAGTACTTCAACATTTGCATTAGATCTGCACATTATGTTAATGTTACCATCAGCGGTGAGATTACACTCCCCAGTCACATAAATACAACCATTTCTATCAATAATCGTATAGGAATCACCTACAATATGATGTATTTCTGTACCATTTGGGTCTACTTCAGTAAAGGTGCCTTTCCTGTGATAAGTATGCGTTCTTTCATGTCCTGGAGTATCATCCCATTCTTGTACATGGCCTGATTCTGTTTCAAACACATGATTGAATGGATACTTAGCAGAGAATGATGAAACAGGTTCATCAAATGTACTTGAACTTAAAGCCTTTGGTATACCAACTGCTCTAATGGAATCCTTTATAGGAACAACTGTTCCTTTTGAAATACCACGTGCTAATCTATTGGTATCAGGTTCATTCATAAAATCCGGTAATGGGTATTTACTATTAGGATCTTTGAATCCTATTTCACCCGCTTTAGATGATTGAGCAGGAGAAAGATTATCTTGTGGTTCTGTTGGTTGTGCTGCTCCTGCATCCTTAGTTCCTGTACTTGCAGTTCCTGCACCTTCACCATAAAAATATGCATAGTATGTTGCACGCTTAGCTGCACCTTCACCTGTATCATTTCCTACTTTACGTTTTGCCGCATAAAAATAACCTGGATTATCAGTGGCAACAACACTACTAGGTGTTGAATTTTTAACATATAAACATGCAACAATTGCACTGGTATTAATATCTGAATTTAATGTATCAGGATTAGTAATGAGGTCAATTGATAAACCTAAAGCTTGTGCTTGTGATGTATATTTTTGATAATTGTATCGACCGGTAAGTTGAATGAATCCACGTCCATAATATTTACCACCATCATTTGCTTGAGTATTGCCAAGTGCTGAACCATTATGGTCAGGTGAATATACAAAATTAAAGAAAGATTCTCTTGTACCTTTCCATCTTGCATATTGTGCTGCCAACTCAGGTTTACCTGCAAATGTACTTGCAAATGTGGACATTAATGCTTCAGCTGAATAATTGTATCCTTCACTCTTAGGAATCCAACCTGATTCACCACCTGCCAAAGCAAGGACAGTACACTTTTGTTCCTTTGTGGTTAATCCTACTTTATCACATGCTGCTAATAATGCTTCAATATTTGTGGATGCTGTTTGTGGATTACTTGTACCTTGAGGTGGAGTTCTAGGAATATCCTGTGTTTGACTTGGAGTTGGAGTGGGTGTTTCTTCTCCACTAGTGGTAACATTATTACCATCATTATTAGATACAATTTCTTGATTATCGCTAGGAGTAGTACCATCTGAAGATTTTAGTGCTATACCACTTGGATCTTCATCAATTGCACCTGCTTCTTGTGGTATACCACCAACAGTACCCAATATGATGGGCATTTGTTCATCATCATCTCTAAACATGATGACAACCCAAGTTCCTTCAACAGGACCAACAGGTGAATGCCCAATTCCTGACATGGCAGCGGAAGTAATTGGTTGCATTGGATAAGCCCAAGGCAGATCTTCAGTTTTTAGTTTTAACTTATCATGAGTATGGAGACCCACAACTCTAACTTGGCATCTACCTAGTTTTTGTGGGTCTTGTCTATTTTCAACTACGCCGGTATATAATTGCATTATTTAGTATTCTCATTTAAATCTATTTCAAAAGAATCTTTAATTACTTCTATTGTACATTCATGCATATCTCTATTTATGTAATGACTTACAGCAGAGATAATATAATTGCCTGATAATATATTATCCCTAGAATCTTGTGGCAAATCTGCTTTTAATAATGGTTGAATTTTATTTAAGTTTAATTTTACTTTCATCCCAACCGTATAATCAGTTCTACCTAATACCATTATTTCCAATTTAGTTGCTTCTGCTTGTTGGAGTTGTGATAAACGTTTTTGTAATGTTGCAGCATTTGTGACATCACCATAACTATTAAATAGATTATATTGTTTTTGGTAATTAATAAGTAATGCAGCTTGAGTCTTAATATTAGATGTAGATGCAGAAGGAAATTCATTTAAATGCACATTGTTTGAAAAATCAGATAACATTTCAAAGTTTTTAGCAACATATTTCTTTGTGGTAATATCATGTGATATCATTTTAGATGCAAACATACCTGAACGAATTCTTTCAAAGTAATCAAATACTGTGGGTACTCTAATTTCCATTATACGTTTATAGTCTTCTTCCACATTGGTAAGAGAACGACCATCAGCCATTATATCTCTTGAGAAATTATCATATACAAATTCTTGTGTAATAGATTGACTATATAATGAATCCAATGAAACAAAATTTAAACCTTTTCTACTTTCAAAGAATAAGTAATTACTTGAACCCTGTGGATTAACCGCTGTTCCTGCTGAATAATTTAAACATTTTACAGGTGACCAAAAATTAGATACAAACTTAGTTTTATTTGCGGTCTTCTCAATAGTTAAAACTTTATCTGATTCTAATCCATCGGTTTTATTTGAACATATATCTTGTGCAATATCAGATATATTACCTGAATATGATTTGCTAATATGTTTATTCACATCAACCAAAGCTTCTTTTGAAATAAAGTGCAATTGATATACCATACTCTTATGTCCAACTATTTCTCTATTGGATATTTTGTATATGTAAAATTGCTGATCGATATGTTGTTCAATAGGAAAAGTTGGTGTATGTATTTTTAATGTTAGATACTCTTCACCAATAAAAGGGAATAAATTAATATAATCCAAAGATTCTTTTATATTAAGAACACCTGACATAAATGGTGAATAGAGATCTTCATATATCTCTATTGCCATAACTTGATTTGTTATGTTTTGTGTAAGACCTTTAGATGTAACTATTGATGCAAGTTCAATAGTGATATCACCGGCAAATCTAATGCTTTCAGCTATACTCATATTAAGTTATAATTTTTAACGATATCGTTAACCATGGATTTAGATATTAATTTGATTCTACGTTTAGATTCATTTAAATCATCTTCATATTGAAAATTAGAAACAGATGTTGCTTCAGGATTCCATTGGTCAACTATATAACCTGTAACATCAACATAATGATGTGTATCATATTCATGTCCAACACCATATTTTTGAGTTACTATTTTATCTAGGTAATATGAAGAGACAGGAAAGTCTTCAATATAGTCATATCGTTCATTAACCAACATAATTATCCAATGATATTTTGCACTACCATATAATTTTTCTGCAATGATTTCAGGTGTCTCACCATCTTTAATATCATATTCATCATATATGGTAATTCCTGATAATAATTCTTGACGAAATCTAACATTCTTGGTTATATCACTTACAATCTTAATGGTACGTTTACCATTTATTTCGAAGTCATAATATATCTTATTGAAGTTTGCGAAATACATTAGAAGCCCTCTTGGATTCTTTCTTTTGACAATTGTGATAATTCTTTAAATGTCATGACAATATTAATTTGAGTTGGTGCACCACCATCAAAACTTGTAAATTGGCCTTGTGGTGAATAGTTAATGGATAATTCAGATAATGCACATGATGTATGTCTTGGAAGATTAAAGTTTTCATCAATCCCACTATAATGTACAATATCAAATTCAGAAGGATATAAGTATAAGAAATTACCGGTATCCTTATATTCAGGATGCATATGTAACTTAAATAAATAGATTATATTTTGTACGTTTTGATATTCTTGTTTTGATTTAGGAAAGAAGTTATATTCAAATTGGAATGTTCTAAAATCAACACTCTTAAATATTTGTTCTTTCTTAGGATTAGGTGCTAAACCTGTAATTGCGGATACAGCTTCTTTGCCTGATGAAGTCTTTAACATTATAGCAGAAGCCATTGATTTTAATGGTTCAGATACATTACTAACATTACCTGTTGCGTAATCACTAATAGCTTTACCTAGAGTTTCTCCACCTCTCATTGCCAATTGAAATGCATCTGTATCTGTTTCATTCCAATTCATACCATATCTTGTGGTAAATTGATTTGGTGTATGTAATGCAATTGCAGTAACTAAACGTTTCATTTGTTTAGAGAATGCAGGTGATTTTATTTCAGTCATTGTATCTTTAGATTTAGCAGCACCTGTTTGAGTCATAATAACCCCTGCACCGACAACACCGGCGATACCACCACCTGCAGCACCTAATGCAGCACCTTTTGCATTACCACCAACAATTGCACCAAGAGTACCACCTTCAACAGCGGTTCCTAAACCAATACCTACTGCTGCTTCTCCTGCAGTTATGCCTTGTCCTGATATTCTTGAAGCATCATTTGGGGTAAAATTTTGTACAACTTTATTACCATACCATTGATCTGATTCCACCAATAATTTAGAACTCTCATTTACGTTAATATAAAATACCACATAATTACTACCATATTCTGTACCACCTGTCTTTGGGTATTTTCCGGTATTATCAGTATTGTTACTTAGTAAATCAATTGGATATGACAAATTGTCAATTCTATATTCAGAATTTTCATTGAATGAAGTTCTTTTGTTTTTAAGTTGTTTTAAATCTTGTAATACAGAACCCGAACTAGAATCTGATTCTGTTTTTCCAGTCATAAAAGAGGGTCTTGGATCAGCCATATAAACCTTTGAATTGTATTTAGTTAATATATTTATATAGTGTATAAATATATATTTATACTATTATAGAAGAATTAAGTGGCAAAGTATCACCAGGGAAAATTTAAACCCATTAATCCCATTAAGTATATGGGTGATCCTACCAATATTATTTATCGCTCTTCTTGGGAATTTAAATTCATGAAGTGGTGTGATACTTCTCCCAATGTATTATCATATTCATCGGAAGAGACTATAATACCATATAGATGTGCAACTGATAATAAGATTCATAGATATTTTGTGGATTTTCGAATTCAAATTAAATCAAGGGATGGTACCATTAAAACATATCTTGTTGAAGTTAAACCATTAGGACAAACTGTTCCACCAAAATTCCCTGGTAGACAAACAAAACGTTATATCAATGAATCTATGACATTCATTAAGAATCAATCTAAATGGAAATATGCAGAAGAATACTGTAAAGATAGAGGATGGTTGTTTATGATTATAACAGAAAGAGAATTGGGTATATAAATATAGTATATGTATTACTTAACGGTCCCAATAAAGATATAATAACACTAAAAAGAATTAAAGTACAATTTATTTATGGCTAAAACAGAAACCTTATCGGATATATTTCAACGCAATCAATATAATTTGCATAATGCTTCGCGTAAGTCCCAAGCATGGTTTCAGCAACAGGTATTATTGATTCAGCGTCAAGGAGTAACTCCTAAGAATGTAATGAGAAATGGAGATAATCCATTAGTGGCAAATATAATGCCGGGTAATATGTATATGTTCTTCTATGATGCAAAGAATAAAGAGACATTACCATATTGGGATAGATTTCCTTTATTGTTACCATTTAAGAAAACCGCAACAGGATTTATGGGATTAAATTTACATTATTTACCATATCAAATGCGGGTTGTATTATTGGATAGATTGAGTATATTTAGAAACAATACCAAAATGGATGAGACAACTAAACTTAGGTACTCATGGGATCTTATTAATGGTGTTTCTAAATACAAAGCAGCAGAACCATGTATTAAACAATATTTAAATGGTCATGTTAGATCTCCATTTAAAAAAATTCTACCGCATGATTGGGCAACAGCAATGATGTTACCTGTAGAATCATTTGTTGGTAGTAATAAACTAAACGTATGGCAAGATTCTAAACGGGCAATCGGCAGATGAGTACACTAAATAAATTTGTGGCATCAATTCAAACCACTGGATTAATGACCTCCAATAGGTATATGGTAAATTTTGCCGTACCTCCTATTATGCAATCATCAACGGTATATACAGGGGATTTAGAAACAGTATTGATGCAATGTGATACTGTAAGTTTACCGGGTGTATCAATTTCAACTCAACCATCAAGAACATATGGTGAAATTAGAGAGATGCCTTGGGAGAGATTATTTGATAATGTTAATTTTACATTCTATGTTGATAACAATATGAATGCTAAATCATTATTTGATACATGGATTAATTCCATTCAAAATCCAATTACCCGTAAATTTAATTATTATCAAGAATATATTACTCCTATTACTATTACTGTATTAGACAAAGAAGATAAGGCTAGATATATTGTTAATTTATTTGAATGTTATCCTAAGGCGGTTAGTCCTATTCAAATGGATTATAGTTCAAAAGATGTAATGAAATTACAGGTATCAATGAACTATAGATATTGGACAACCAATACTATAACAGAAAGTAACGCAAATGGGTTAGTTGTGAATGGTAATGAATTATTGACCTCTAATGGTACTCAACCGGGAATTGGACCATATGACGATAAACCACAATTCCCCAACTTTGATGTTGAAACAACTAGATTATACCCTAAATTCTAAGGAATAAAAATGGCAGCAGAAAAAGAAGATTGGATGCAAAAAAAATGGCGACCTATGATGGGTTGGACATATATGGCAACATGTATATTTGATTTTATATTGGGTCCTATTTTATATAATGTACTACAATATTATAATCCAGGTCAAGCTGTTGGTATGTGGGTACCATTAACTTTACA